>Ga0228535_1000170_pt1 | contig 212809 bp, 224 predicted proteins | sample SJ1metagenome_FD_168457 | JGI IMG/M metagenome (GOLD analysis project Ga0228535, IMG submission 168457) | Enriched culture of PCE-dechlorinating microbial communities from Ithaca, New York, USA - SJ1 | ecosystem: Engineered > Modeled > Simulated communities (microbial... > Unclassified... | reverse complement strand
GAATCACAGGCAGACTTATCAGGCTGTCAAGGGGGTAAAATATGCCAAGAAAAAAGGCTCCGTCTATTAAGGAAACCCGCGAATGGCTTGACTTATATGAGAGCGGCTGGTCAGAAGCCCATTTAGCCCAACGGAAAGGTAGGGATATCAGGACTATCCGCAAATATATAACCGAAGCTCAAGCGGAACGCCGTTTTGACCAAGCCGAACTTGAGGTACTAAAAACAGCACTGACCAAGCACCAAGAACAACTCCTTGCCACCTTAAACGAACTTGATGCGGCTATTGCCCTGCCGGAGCCCGATACCCGGTTTTATTTTGACCAAGATACTTATAAAATTGAATTTAATGCAGGGAAAGTAGTTGCCACGCAACCTGAGTCGTCCACAGATATTATCGTTAATTTAGAACTTGAAAACAGTCTTCTTTTCACCCTTGTTGAACAGCATTTAAACCATAACCTTACCTTCTTTTCATTAAAAGGTTGGAAAGCAGCATGCGAGAACTATATAAATAGGTGTATCTTCTTCCGAAAAGAATTAGTAGAAGGTATGGATAGAATGGGGAGAGAAGTAGGGATAGAAGTATGCGCAGAAGCAAGGGATGAGAAGGGTATTTTGCTTGATTTTATATGTAAAAACAGCTTTAAATTCATACTTCTAAATGATCGCACAATACTTGAAAAAGCAGTTGAAAGGTTACAAATTAATAAGAACCGGGGGGAAATAATAATAAAACCGGGTACCACTTTATTAAGCTGCCCAGGCGCTGAAGAGGCATGTCTGGAAGCAATAACCAAATTATTAAGCATCGATAATTTGAAAAAATTCACATACATACGGGAAGCCTATAAACAACTTGGAATGGAAACACAAACCCTTAAGAGAGATATTCAAACTCTGATTTTAACCAATTTTCTGCCAGGGGAATGCGATGTTTGCCGTCGCTTAAAAGGCCAAAGGAGCGGGAAATGAAAGTCGCACTTTACGCCAGGGTATCCAGCGAAGCTCAGGACGTAGAATTATCCATTGCCGCCCAGTTAAGGGCACTTAGGGATTATGCCGGAAAAAATAACTATCAGATTACTTATGAATTTATAGATGAGGCTGAAAGCGGGCGGACTGCCGCCAGACCTGAATTTAAACGGATGATAGCCATGTCCAAGTCATCCATACCACCTTTCGAAGCTATATTAGTCTGGAAACTTAATCGCTTTGCCCGTAACCGGGCTGACTCTATTACCTATAAACTACTGCTTCAGAAAAAGGGCATTAAAGTCATCTCCATAAACGAACCCCTTGACGATTCACCCACCGGCAAGCTGATGGAAGGAATAATAGAGTCTCTGGACGAATTTTATTCAGCCAACTTAGGGCAGGATATAAAGCGGGGAATGAAAGAAAATGCCCTCAGGGGATTTTATAACGGAAGCCAGCCGCCTTTAGGATATGAACTTGTAAAAGTGAAGGATGGCCCAAAGCAACGGAATAAACTTGCCCCCGAAGCGGATACCTCTCCGGGAGTTAAAACCGTAAGATACATATTTGCTCTGGCGGATAAAGGCAAGGGCTGTAAAGAAATAGCCAATATTCTCAACCGGGAAGAATATATAACTAAGGCAGGTAAACCCTGGGGCAGGACGACGGTTCATAAGATACTCTGCAATGAAGCCTATACAGGCACTCTGGTATGGGGAGCCAGACCCAGCCAAGGTCTGGCTAAAAATGAAGAGGCAGTGCGGTTAGAAAATGCCTGGCCGGGTATTATAGACAAGGAAACTTTCCAGCGTATCCAGCAGAGCATGGTCTCCCGCCAGCCTAAAAATACCCACCCCCGGACAGTACCCAGCCAGTACCTGTTAAGCGGAATGGCTTTTTGCTCCTGTGGTGCGGCTCTGACCGGGCACAGTGCCAAATCAGGCCAGTATGCGTACTATCAGTGTAACCGGAAGTTTAAACAGGGAAACGGGGTCTGTAACTGCCAGGCAATACCTAAAACAAAATTGGAATCAGCTGTTATTAAGCAAATAAAGTCCAAGGTATTAACCGAAGAAAATCTGGAGGAACTAGTAAAACAGGTCAATGAGGAACTTGAATCAACTTCCAGCCATCATAAGGAAAAGCTGGCCGTTTTGGATGCCGAACTGGATGATATCAGACAGAGGTTAAACCGCCTGTATGAGGCTATTGAAAGCGGCAAGTTAAATTATGACGATCTGGCGCCCCGGATAAGAGAGCTTAGGGAACGGCAGTCTAAACTTGAAAAGTCCAGGGTATTAGCTGAAGCTGAGATGGTAGCTGATAGTGACGACAATTTTAATCTTGGGATGGTTAAAGCCTATGCAAATGACCTTAAACAGCTGCTTAACGAATCGGAGATAACCGACTGCAAGACTTTCTTAAAGACTTTTGTTAAGAAGATTGAAACAGATAGCCGTAATGTGAGCTTGAAATATACCCTGCCGCTACCGGGAACTAACAGAAGAAGGGAAGTTCTACCTATTGATACCTTTGGTGGAGCTGAGGGGATTCGAACCCCTGACCTCTGCGATGCGAACGCAGCGCTCTCCCAACTAAGCTACAGCCCCATGTAAAGGGCATTATAACATAAGCCCGCTTTAGCATTAAAGCAAAACACCCGGCCTGCCTTGCCAGTGGACGAAGAATATTGATATACTTGCTAGTTAACCAGAGGTAGGTGAAATGGTAACTACAATGACTCAATATGAAACAGTAATCGGTCTGGAAGTCCACGTTCAGCTGAATACCAAAAGCAAGATGTTTTGCCGCTGCAGTACGGACTATACCAGTGCCGAACCCAATACCCATGTCTGCCCGGTATGTCTGGGCATGCCGGGGGTACTGCCCACTATAAATAAACAGGCGGTGGAATACACCATTATGTCTGGCTTGGCTTTGGGCTGTGATATTGCCTCCTTCAGCAAGTTTGACCGCAAAAACTACAACTATCCTGACCTTATGAAAGGTTACCAGATTTCCCAGTATGACCAGCCGCTTTGCGGCAAGGGATTTATGGATATAAATATAGACGGGGCTATCCGCCGCATCGGCATAACCCGTATTCACCTTGAAGAAGACGTGGCCAAACTCCACCATGAGAGTGATATTAACGGCCAGCCTTACAGCCTTTTAGATATAAACCGCTCCAGCATACCTTTGATGGAGATAGTCAGTGAGCCGGATATGCGCACCCCGGAAGAAGCCCGCCAGTACCTTATGAAACTGCGGACCATAATGCGCTATCTGGGTGTTTCCACTGCCAATATGGAAGACGGCAGTTTCCGCTGTGATGCCAATATTTCAATACGGCCTGAAGGCTCGCCTGAGCTTGGGGCTAAAGTGGAAGTAAAAAATATGAACAGCTTCAAGGCGGTTTTTTCCGCTTTGGAATATGAAGAAGTCCGCCAGCGGAAAATGGCAGATGAAGGCAAAAAGATAAGCCAGGAGACCCGCGGCTGGCAGGATGACAAATGCCAGACTGTCTCCCAGCGTTCCAAGGAATTTGCCCATGACTACCGCTATTTCCCCGAACCGGATTTGCCCCCCCTGCATATCAGTTGTGACTGGATAGAGGCTATAAGGGCAAAGCTGCCCGAACTGCCCGAAGTCCGCAAAGAAAGGTTTATTCAGGGATACTGGCTGTCCGAATATGATGCTTCGCTGCTGACGGCCAGCCGTGAACTGGCAGACTATTTTGAAGCGGTTCTGTCCGAAGCTGATTTCCAGAATATACCCCAGGACAAGGGCATAAAGGAAGTGGCTAACTGGGTAGTCGGGCCGGTAAGCTCCATAATGAATACTGCCGGGGCGGATATAAACGCTTTTACCCTCAAGGTCAGCCCGGCCAGCCTGTGCCGCCTGCTGGTGCTGGTTTCAGCCGGCAAAGTAAATGCCGCCACCGCCAAAGCGGTGCTTGAAGATATGTATAGTACCGGGCAAAATGCCGAGACTATCATTGAAAAGAAGGGTCTCAGCCAGATTTCCGACAGTTCCGAGCTGGTATCCATTGCCAAAAAGGTGCTGGCGGATAACCCCAAGGCGGTTGCCGAATATAACGAAGGCAAGACCCAGGTTATCGGCTTTTTAGTAGGCCAAATGATGAAACAAAGCAAGGGCAGAGCCAACCCTAACATAGCCATGGAGTTGCTTAAGAAAGCTCTGGAGGAAGGATAAACATGCAAACCTACCTGATTATAGCCCAGATAGTGCTGGCCGTAGCCCTCACTCTCTCAGTTCTGATGCAAGTAAAAGGCGGAGGTCTGGGCGGTATCTTCGGGCAGGCAGACAGCGTCTACCGTACCAAACGGGGTATAGAGAAAACCCTTTTTATACTCACCATTGTGCTGGTAGTCCTGTTCCTGCTGGTATCTCTGCTTATGCTGAAACTAAGCTAAAGGGGGCTAGTTGTGGGTATTATTACCCTTACTACTGACTTTGGCTTGCAAGATGCCTATGTGGCCGCCATGAAGGGGGCTATCCTGAGTATAAACCCAAATGTCCGGCTGCTGGATGTTTCCCATCAGGTAGAGCCCCAGAATATTCAGCAGGCGGCTTTTTTATTAGGTGAGGCCAGCCCCTATTTCCCGGCAGACACCATTCACTTAGCTGTAGTAGACCCCGGGGTAGGCAGCGGCCGCCGGGGGATTATTTTAGCCACTCCGGCTGGCATATTTATAGGTCCGGACAACGGTATTTTTAGTTATGTGCTTAGCCCCTATCTGCCCAAAAGTAACAGTGATTTGCTGCCGGCCGAAGGTCTTCTGAAGCTGGATATTCCCCGGGGTGTAGAGGCTTTTCAGTTAACCAACCCCGCTTTCTGGCTTAAAGCGGTCAGTGCCACCTTTCACGGGCGGGATATATTTGCACCGGCCGCCGCTTATATCAGTCTGGGTACTCCCCTTCGGGATTTCGGGCCGCGTCTTGACTGGATAAACGCCTTTCATCTGCCCTGCCCGGAGACTGCTCCTGACGGGACTATTACCGGGCACGTGGTATATGCAGACCATTTCGGCAATCTGGTTACCGATATTACTCCCCAAATGTTGCCTTCTGGCAAACCTGTCGGGCTGGAGATTTTGGGCCGGACTATCCATGGTCTTTGCCAAAATTACACTCAGGCCAGCGGTTTGCTGGCTGTTATCGGCAGCAGCGGGAGGCTGGAGATTGCTCTTCAGGGCGGCAGTGCCGCCGGTCTGCTTTCAGCCCGCCCGGGAGACTGTTTCCGCCTTATTATTCCGGCTGTAGCCAGAGAATAAATAAGTTAAAAAAGAGGGCCCCGTAAAAGATTCGGGGCCCAAATGTATTCCAAACTGTATTTAATTTTCGGGGGAAACGGTCGTTCCTTACTTTCCCCGCCTGGCCAGAAAAGCCAGATTTCTCATTAACCGTAGAGTAAACTAACCGGAAAGCTCAGGAACCTTCGCCGCTCTTTGCCGGCTTGATGATGGTCAACTCCCCCTAACTCCCACCAGCGAAGAGCCGATACAAGGGAAAAACCAAGTACATAACAGAGCCTGCAGTTTCTCCAAATGCCTTGCCTCCTTCTTGCCAGTATTGGCAGGAATTCTCCTTGCCTGTATTTATTATACCACGCCCTGTACACCCGAAGGTGTCTTATACCAAAAACACTGTATATATATACCCTTGCCTCTGCCTGCGGTAAACGCTATTATTAGCATAATCTGGGTACGGAAAGGGGCAGGCCAATGATTAAGATTTCTATACAGGGAGCTCGCGGCTCTTTTCATGATATTGTAGCGCGCCATAAATTCCCCGGTGATTCCGAGATTATTGAAAGTGACACCTCCCATCAGGTATTTGAAGATGTCAAAAAGGGGCTGGCTGATTACGGGGTTGTGGCTATAGAAAACTCCCTTTACGGCTCGTTTCTGGATAATTATGACAATTTGCTCAAATATGAAAGCAAGATAGTCGGCGAGACCTATCTGCACGTTATCCTGAACCTGATTGCCCTGCCCGGTGTTAAAATGGAACAGATACATGAAGTTTATACCCACCCTATTGCCATGATTCAGGCCGAATCTTTCCTTGAAAAGCACCCCAGTGTGATACGTATAGAGGGCTACGATACTGCCGGCAGTGTCCGCATGATAAAAGAAAAAAACCTTACTACTGCCGCTGCTATCAGCAGCAACCTGTCAGCCCAGCTGTATGATATGAAAATACTGGCCAAAGATATTGAAACTGAAAAGCAGAACTATACCCGTTTCCTTATCATAGCCAAAGAGCCCAAATACCCCCCTCAGGCGAATAAAACTTCTCTGGCCATAAAGGCTGAGAACAATGCCGGCAGCCTTTATAAGTGCCTTAAGTGTTTTTATGACCAGGGTATAAACCTGTCCAAGATAGAATCCCGCCCGGTTATGGGGCGTACCTGGGGTTATTACTTCTATCTGGATTTTGAACGGGGCTTAAATACGCCTGAAACCCAGCGCGCCCTGAAAGAGCTGGCAAAGGTAACCGAGACTATTCATGTTCTGGGTTCATATGAACAGGGCAGCGTGTTTGAGGAATAGTCCGGCTGTTTTTTAAAAGATTGAAAACAGAGTCCTTAAGCTTATGATATAGCGATTTGCACCGGCCTCTTTTTGAGACCGGTTTTTTTGTGTTTTCAGGTTTTTTCTCCCGGTAACAAACATTTCAGATTACCCTTTAAAGCCCGCCTGTATCTACGTGGACAGTTTCTCTTTTTTATAAGTAGTTTTACGTATAAGAAAAATAAGTACAAATGCCTAAAGCGTATTACGTATAAAAGCGGATAGTAAAAAACACACTGAAATATATAATTTACTCATGTATTGCTATTCCTGATTATCATTTATTTCAGTGAGGTGCAGTGTGTATTATGGCGCTCAGGAAAGACTGGGTGGCGTTGTGAAAGAACAGGTATGCCGTCAACAAATTAGGAGGATTTTATGAGCAAGTTTCATTCCATGGTATCCCGCCGTGATTTTATGAAGGGTTTGGGTATGGCCGGGGCAGGCATAGGCGCTGTTGCGGCGTCAGCTCCGGTTTTTCATGACATTGATGAACTTATAGCCTCTGATACAGCTGTTCAGCCGCGTCCCTGGTGGGTAAAAGAACGCCCTATTGATGACCCTACCATAGAGGTAGACTTTGATATGATGGAACGCCATGACGGGCGCAATCAGGGTCAGTCCGCCAGAGTCAGGGCTATGTATTACGGGGCAGATAGAGTTCTGGGGGCTGCGGCCTTGTCCGCTGCCGAACTGGCTGAAAGAACTGCCTCAAATTATCCGGGATATACTTACCGGTCAAGGGCGTTAGCCGGCAGCTTTAAACGGGTTTCTCCGGGTACTGCCCCGGGCTGGGCTGAAACCAAAGACCCCGCTCCGGTAAAAACTCCCGAAGAACGGGGCGAACCGAAGTGGACTGGTACTCCCGAAGAAGCTTCCCGTATGCTTAGAGCGGCTATGCGGGCTTATGGTGCTTCGCTGGTAGGCTATACCGAGCTTACCCAGGAACATCGTGACCATGTTATCTTCTCGTATGAGAAGGGTGATTCAAATAACGAAAAATACATCGGTACCGACGTACCGGTTACCGCTGCCCGCCCCATTGTCTTTGAAAATGTAGCGAAAGCATATGAGACCACTGAAAAGCTGGTCATTCCCAATGTACCCCTTTGGGAGATAGCCCTTTCAACCCAGGGTTCAAATGAGCTTTGGCGTTCCTCCGGCACTTTGCTGGGCGGTTTTGCCAATTCCAATACCTTTTACAACTGTGGCAATCTGCACGCCTCCACCTACAACTTCCTCAGGTATTTGGGTTATCAGCTTATCGGCACTATCGGTAATGATGCCCGCTACGTAGGTTCCGAAGGCGGAGCGGCTATTATGGCCGGTCTGGGTGAAGCCAGCCGCCAGAAACTTTATACCCTTACTCCCGAATATGGCGCTCCCGGCCGTTTATATGGCGTCTTAACAGACCTGCCTCTTGAACCTACCCACCCCATAGACGCCGGTATTTACCGCTTCTGCCATTCCTGCCAGAAGTGTGCTGACCATTGCCCGCCTCAGGTTATATCCAAAGAGAAAGAACCCTCCTGGGATATACCCCTGACCGAAGGCAAGGAGACCATTTTCTCGGTTAAAGGTACCAAGGCTTTTTATAACAATCTGCCCCTGTGCCGCCAGTATTCCAACGAAACCTCTCATGGCTGCCGCATTTGCTGGGGTGAATGCACCTTTACCGTTAACCGGGGCTCACTGGTGCATCAGATTATCAAAGGCACTGTGGCTAATGTTTCTCTCTTCAACACCTACTTCTACAAGCTGGGTGAGGCCTTTGGTTATGGTGCTGATGCCGAAAAAGCCGAAACATGGTGGGATCTCAGCCTGCCTACTCTTGGTCAGGACTCAACCATTACCGCGGCTGATGGCGGTTACGGTAAATAGGAAAGGAGATTAAAGCTTTATGTGGTTTTTTATAGGAATTTTGATTGGGGCTTTGGTGTTGGGTTTTATCTGGTGGTTGAAACACAAAAACCTTCACCTTACCTGGTATGAGTGGCTTATAGGTGCAGTCGGCCTGATATTGCTGGTATTTACCCTGCAAAACTTTATGGGCAGTTTTGAAGAAGTAGAGTCCAAGGCTGCCTATATGTTCCTGCTGGTTACCGGCTTGCCGTCCCTTATCCTGTTAGCCTTAACCTGGCAGCTGGCTGCCAGGAGACTTTCCAAAGCCTAAAACCTGTAATAACAGGTAAATATCCTCTGGCAAAAACTAAAAGTGCCCGGACCTGAAAAGTTCGGGCACTGGTATTTTGAGCGGAGGATTATTTTTGCTCAAAATGAATAATTTTGAAAATATCTTTCAAAAAATAAAATAGTATGTTATTATTACTCGCTTCCGGCATACCGCAGGCCGTACAGGACTCTCCGGCGCATCTGCTTACACATTATCGGCATCGGTTTCAAATCAGCGTGCACAAAAAATGACGTAGGAGGTTAATCAGGTTGTTCAAACGTTGGTGGCCCTCATTCTTAGGTGCTCTTTTAGTAGCGGCGGCTTTTATCTGGGTGTATGTATTCTTTCCGGTTATGGCTAAACTTCCGGCGGATTATGAACAGAATTATTATTTTTCTGGCACTGTTCAGGTACTTAATTCCGCCACCAACCAGTTAAACCCGGCTATGCCGGTCAATGTTACCCGTGCCCTGAAAGCTAGCGGTCTGGAAGATGATGTTTTGCTGTTAGACCAGAAGATTACGTTCACCCATGCTCAGGCCGGTACAGAGCTGCCTTTCGGTTCGGAGGAAGTTTATGGCCTGGATAGAACTACCCGGGCGAATGTTGCCGGTTACGGAGATATCAGCCGCACCGGCCAGTTTACCTTTCCGGCTGATACCCAAAAGCAGGACTATCCGTTCTGGTCTGCCACAGCCAACCAGAGCCTGACTGCCAAATTCGTCAAAGAAGAAACCTATCAGGGTCTGACTGTGTATGTCTTTCAGGTAGACCAGAAGAATATAAATCTGGGTACTTACGCTAATACCGGCATACCCCAGAGCGGAGACTTCCTGATAAATATCAAAGTAGAGCCGGTCAGCGGGGTGCCTGTGTATTCAGATACCACTACTACCCTTAAAATCTCCCCTGCCCCCTCAGTCAGTATGCCGATATTTATTTCAACCATAGCCTATACCTCTGAAACCATTGACGAGATGGTGAGCACTGCCGAGTCTACCCAGAGTCTGATTATGTGGGCCAGTGTTTATGCCTTCTGGATAGTGGTTGGCGTGGGAATTGTCTTTATAGGAATAGGGTTTTTCCGTAACCGCGCAGCCTAGGGCTAAATCTTAATCAAATCTAAAACGGGGGGCTGGGTTTAAAACCCGCTCCCCGTTTTTATACCCCGGGGCTTTTGTGGTACCGGCTTTGCCGCCCGCCTGCCCTTGTATTTGAGGCTGACTGGTGGTTATCATGGAGAAAGGCAAGCGCATGAATGAACAGATAAAGAAAAGCCGGGGAAGAGTGATTGCTGGCGGTCTATGTATTCTGTCAGCCCTGATGGGTGCATTGGGCATACTGAATTATTGGGTGGGAATTTTCGGGGAAGCCGGGAGCGGGTTTGGCAAAGGGGATATCCCGCCTTTTGTGCCCAGCATTATCTTTGATACTCCCATACCGGCGCTTGTAATTGCCTTGGCGGCTTTGGCCGGGAGTGTTTTTATTTTCCTGCGGAAGAAATGGAAATGGGCACTGATTGGTGCCGCAGCGGCGGCCTGCTCATTTATCCTGACCGGTATTCCGGCTGTCATCCTGCTGCTGGCTGCCAAAGACGAATTTACCGGTTAGTATTTAATCCGTCTTGCAAGCATGTTTAAACGGGGCTTTCATCAGGGTGATTACGCTTACTTGGATAGAAAATAACCAACCCCATGCATATTCATAATATATTTCGGGGCATAGGAATCCGCCTCAAGTTTATGCCTCAGGTTATATACATGGACCTTTATGCTGTTAACCACTTCTGGATAATGCCCCCCCGAAATTAGTTCGGACAGCCTTGAATACGTTACTATATTGGGGGCATCTTTAAGAAGTTCATGCATAATCTGGCTTTCAATAGTGGTCAGGATGACAGTTTTCTCATTTATAAACAGCAGCCTTTTAAAATAATCCAGTTTAAACGGCCCCCATTCCAGCAGGGCATCTTTGCTGGTGGTTATGGGGCGGCGGAGTATGCAACGTATCCTGGCCAGCAGCTCCATCTGGCGGAAGGGTTTTATGATATATTCGTTTGCCCCCAGCTCCAGCGCCTCCACTACATCAGATTCTTCCGAGCGTACCGTCAAAATAATAATGGGGGTATCACAGAAAAGCCGGGCGTCTTTCAGAACTTCCAGCCCGTCCATATCCGGCAGGCTCAGGTCAAGGATAACCAGGTTGGGCCTTTGTTCCTCAATCATCCTGAGCCCGCTTTCCCCGCGGGAAGCGCTCAGCAGGGTCACATCAGGCCAGCCTATTTTCAAAGCAAAAGATATTGCCTGCACTATCTTGTAATCATCTTCAATAATAAGTATCTTCATGGGGCTTCCGGCCTCAGCGGTATGGAAAAAGTAAAGGTGCTGCCTTCCCCAAGTTTGCTTTTCACTCTTATTTCACCCTGGTGCAGGTCAATAATCATCTTGGATAAAGCCAGGCCTATCCCTAGGCCTGAAGGAGAGCCTTTTTTATGGCTGCGTGAATATAGCTTAAACAAATTACTTGTTTCCTTGAGGCTCATGCCTTTGCCGTTATCCCTGACCTCAATTATCAAATACTTATCATCAGTTGAGGCACAAAGCCGGATATCTCCGCCAACATTAGTGTATTTAGCCGCATTATCCAGCAAATTTAAGATAACCTGCTTGAGACGTTTATAATCCGCAATCATAATAGGCAGCGGGTTTTGGATATTTATAGTCAGCTTTTGGGCGTTTGATTCAAATACGGGTTTCATTATTTCATTTACGTCTTTAAGCAGTTCATAAATATTCAGCGGTTCACATTCCAGCCTTAGCAGCCCTATTTCTCCCCTGGCAATATCCAGCAGCTCGTCAATCCGCAGATTAAGGTCTTGGATGCCCGCATACAGGCATTTCATATAACTCTGGTTGGGTTCTTCCTTCAGGTTCTTGCTCAGCAGTTCAGATGTAGCCAGCATGGAGGTCAGAGGGGTTTTCAGTTCATGAACCAAAGCTCTCATAAAGGTTACCCGCTGGCTTATTTCATTTTCCAGTGTTTCCCGGAGCTGTTTCTCCCGCTCTAAAGACTCCCGCAGTTCCTGCTCATTTTTCTTTCGGGCAGTTATATCCCGGATAACCGAAATAACCATGGTATCACCGGCCAGATAAATCAATTTATGGTTAATCTCAACCGGGATACTCTCGCCGTTTTTATTCTTGTGGGCTATTTCCAGCACTTCATGCCCTTTTTCAAACAGGTCACTCAGTATTTCCGTCCCCCGGATTGCTGTTTCGGGGGAATCAATAAACAGGTTTGTTTTGCCTATCAGTTCTTCGTACGTATAGCCGAAGTGCTTGCAGGCGGCGGTATTGGCTTCGGTAATAGTTACCGGCTCATTGGGGCTATTAAACTTGAACAGCAGTATGGCGTCATTAGCGCGGTTGAAAAGTTCGCGGTATTTCAGACGCTCTTTTTTCAGAGTGTAATTACATTGTTTTAACCGGGCCAGTTCTTCTTTAAGTTCGTCTGTTTCCACTCAGGTTCTCCCGGGTGTTTATAGCTATATTATACTGCCAGGATATTGCCTATAACCAGATGCTGGCCGCCGATGCTCAGGTTGGCAATAGTTAAGAATACTTAATTAAGCCTTATATTAACTTTACTTTCAGCTGCTCAGATTTACCGTTCGGTTTACCGTGCTTATTTATAATATCCAGATAGCTTCAAATAACCTAAAGGAGGGGCAGATAAGACCAAGCTGAAAAATACCCTTTGACACGCTGGAGACATTTGCAGGAAAGGAAAAAGTTATGAACAAGTTTCACACTAGTCTTAGCCGCAGAGATTTTATGAAGGGGTTAGGCTTAGCCAGTGCCAGTATTGGCGCAGTGGCCGCCGTCTCTCCGATTTTCCATGACCTTGATGAAGTAGCCTCTGCTGATTCATCTGTTAACAAACGCCCCTGGTGGGTAAGAGAGGTTGACAAGCCTACTATTGAAATAGACTGGGATAAAATGGCTGCTTTGGCTATACCAACCGAAGGCTGCCATCTTCCGCCCCTGCTGGCCGAATTTGTAGGATGGGACAGGGTAAATACAGCTATGGCTCAGGGGCAGACAGCCCTTAAGGAAGGGGCACAAAAGGTTGGTTCACGTGAAGCTATTTCGCTGCTGGATACCGCCATTCAGGAGGCCAGCTGGCCTCATTTTCTGACCCAGGCAGGCTGGCGGGAGCCGGTTACTCCGGTACTGGCAGACCCGGCGCCTATTCCCGAACTGGTCGGCTCTATCATGACCCACGAAACTTTGGGGGTGGCTAAATGGGAGGGAACTCCTGAAGAGAATTTTGCCCTGCTCAAATCTGCTATGAGGTTTTTCGGGGCTGGACAGATTGCTTCTATAGAGCTGGATACCAATGTTAAAAAAATGCTCTACCCGCAGGATGCCAGCCGGATGTTTTTCAATGGCCCTATTATGTCATATAAATTTGAGGACGTGGATAAGGGCTATATGACTGACACTAATTATGTTATCCCAAATACGGCCCGCTGGATAGTTACCTATACTACCCCCATGCCCAAAGAAATGTACCGCACCGCTCCTTCGGGTGTTTGTTATGCCGCTAATATGAGCCGTTACCGCCTTAACCACGAGACTATGGCTTGTGTTCAGCAGTTCCTCAAGACATTGGGGTATCAGGGACTCCAGTCTGCCCCCTTCCCCAATGGTATTTGTCCCTCCCCGGCTGTGGGTACTTTGTCCGGTCTGGGTGAAATGGACAGAATAAACCAGTGTGTTATTCCTGAGGAAGGTGCGGTAGTTGGTATTTACAAATTTATTACCGACCTGCCTTTGCCCGTCAGCAAGCCTATAGATTTCGGGGCTTTCCGCTTCTGCCACAGCTGCCGAAAGTGTGCGGATACCTGCCCGGCCAAGGCAATATCCTTTGAAGAAGAGCCCACCTGGGAACCGGCCGGCCCCTGGAGTACGGCTGGTAAGAGGGCTTATTTCAAGAATGAACCTGAGTGCAAGCTGTATCAGCACAGCACCGGGGCTACCTGCCAGATATGTACCGGCGTTTGTGTATTTAATGTAAATACCAAAGCCATGATACATGAGGTTGTTAAATCCACCCTATCCACCACCGGTATTTTTAACAGCTTCCTCTGGAAGGCTGATGTTGCCTTTGGCTACGGCCATCATGATGCGGCCGAATGGTGGGATCTTGACCTGCCCAGATACGGCTTTGATACCACTATGGGTGTCAGAGACGGCGGGTACGGAAAGTAAGAATTAGGAGATAGTGATATGTGGTTTACGATAGGTATATTAGTTGGTGCTTTAATACTGGGGCTTATCTGGCTGATGAAACGGCACAATTTCAGCCTGACCTGGTATGAGTGGCTGATTGGCGCAGTTGGCCTGCTTATGCTCCTTTTCACCATCCAGAACTACTTCGGCAGTCTGGCAGAGGTAGAGCCCAAAGCAGCTAATATGTTCCTGCTGGTAATAGGTCTGCCGGGGATTATCCTGCTGGCACTTAGCTGGCAGCTGGCTGCCCGCCGGGCAAAGAAAGCCTGATTTTATCGCTATACGGTATTAGGCGGGGGGAGGCTTAAGCCTCCCCCGTTCTAAAATCTTTTGAATAGAATACGTTTCAAGTATATTTGAAAGGTGTAAGCTTTTTGCCTTTTGCTGGGTTAGCGGCTAAAACTTTATTGCGTATCTGGGTCAAGGACTCAGACAGTTTTATTTTATCCTCTCTGGGAATATCTTCCATCAATTTAGTGAATATTTCCAGTGATATCTCTAAGGCCTTGGGGTAAAGATCCATGGCCTTTTCGGTTAGTTTTATCCGAACCATATGTTTTTTTTCAAGGTCTTTGGTTTTGGTAATAAGCCCATCTTTCTCCATGCGGCTGAGCATAGCTGAGATAGAATGGGGTTCAAATACAATACGTCTGGCCAGATTATGTGGGGTAGATTCTCCGCCCAGGCATAAAAGCTCATGGATAACGGTGAATTTTTCGGTTGTTAGATGGGATTCCTTCATTCTGCGCTCCCAGAGCCGGTTCATGACATGCCGAGTTTGAACTATGTTTATCCAGAGTAAATGTTCCAGTTTTACTGTTTCGTACTTGTTCATTTTTGTCCTGTGCTTGTAATTATCTTTTATTTAGTTGTTATATCTTAATCTCTCAAGCAGTTTTTGCCAAATCTCAATACATATTATTGACAATGAACCGTCACTATATTAGTCTATATAGACTAGTCTATATAGACTAATATAGTGACGAAAGAGGGTGATAGCAAGCTAAAAATAAAAATTATAACAACAGTGATAGCTCAACAGAATTCGAAAGGGGAAATCTATGAAAGAGTTTCATTCCACACTCTCACGGCGTGATTTTATGAAAAGCCTTGGGGTAGTCGGAGCAGGTTTAGGGACCATTAGCGCTGCTGCCCCGGTTTTCCATGACCTGGATGAGGTAACTGCGTCATCAGGCGGAGTGCAGAAACTGCCCTGGTGGGTAAAGGAGCGGGATTTCAAAAATCCTTCAGTCCCCATTGACTGGCAAAACCTGCCCAAGATGGAGGGTACTTTCCCCTATCAGGCCAGACCGACCCTGTCGGCTCAGGAGAGGTATGCCATGGGGATTCCCGGCGGCAGTTCGGGTGTCTGGGCCAGCCCTGAACAGGCCCAGGTCCTTTTTGATTACATGAAAAAGGAATTTCCGGGCTGGGACCCCGGCTATGCCGGTCTGGGTGATAACCGCACAACCGCCCTCTTTATGGCCACCAAATTTATGCGGATGGGTATGTGGCCGGGTGAAATAAACATGGGCGGTAAACGGGTTAATGTGGCCCAGGCTATTTCAGCAGCCGGAGGCACGGCTACCTTCACCTCATTCCTGGGTCTCCGTTCCAGTGAAACACTCCGCCCCCAGGACTTCGGTGTACCGCGCTGGGAAGGCACTCCTGAAGAAAATCTGCTTACCCTGCGGCAGGTAGTCCGTTTTCTGGGGGGCTGTGATGTAGGTGCTCAGGAAATGGATTCAGATGTTTTCAAGCTCTTCCATGAGACAAGCGGCGGCAAACAGCTGGTCATAGAAGACGTAGACGAAGCGGCTGAGACTGCCACCAAGCTGGTCATTCCCGCTAAAGCCAAATATATACTCCAGTGGACTGCCCGCCAGCCTTACGAATCTACCCGGCGCCAGGCCGGTGAATATGAGGATGCGGCTGTTTATTGGTCTTATCAAAGATTCCCCTTTGTCGGGGCTATAATCCAGGAATTTATCCATGCCTTAGGCTATACTGCGGTTTCCACCCATATGGCGGGTTATCATACTAATGCTATAGCCACCTTGACCGGTTTGGGAGAACACTGCCGGATGTCATCACCTACCCTGGTTCCCAAATACGGCACGACCAACCGGGCTATGTGGGTAATTATTACCGATATGCCCCTGATGGCAACCAAACCTATAGATTTCGGTGTCTATAAATTCTGCCAGACCTGCGGTATCTGCGCGGATAGCTGTCCGTTTGGCCTTATTGAGCAGGGTGACCCGTCCTGGGAGGCTACCCAGCCCGGTACCCGCCCCGGTTTTAACGGCTGGCGTACCAATACCACCACCTGCCCGCATTGTCCGGTCTGCCAGGGCAGCTGCCCCTTTAATACCAACGGTGACGGTTCTTTTATACATGATTTGGTACGCAATACCGTTTCCGTTACCCCTGTTTTCAACAGTTTCTTTGCCAATATGGAGAAAACTATGGGTTACGGACGCAAGGACCCGCGTGATTGGTGGAATATAGACGACTATACCTACGGCATAAATACATCCTACTAAGACTTAATGAATAAAGGAGTAATGAAATGTTTTGGATTGGACTGCTTGCCGGCGCGGCAATAGCTTTGGCGGTCAATTGGCTGGTGCGCAAAGGAATACTTACCAAATGGTACGAATGGCTGCTGGCTGGTTTGGGTATCTTAGCCCTGTTCGCTACCGGTCAGCATTATTTCAGCTCTCTGCGTGAGAATGAGCCCCAGTCAGCCTGGATGGGGGCGCTTATCTTTGGCATTATTGCCCTTATTCTGCTGGGGGTAGCCTGGCAGTTGTCCGTAAGGAGAGCCAACAAGACCTAGGTTTAAGTTTTGGTGCTTGAACTGGAAGCGGGGGACTTGTTCCCCCGCTTTTTATTATGCGCAGGGTTTGCTATACCTTCAGGAATGGGCTAATATTAATAAAGAGCATATGCCCGAAATAAAAAGGGTGTATTACCCTATCAAGCAAGCGGAGGAATAGTTAATGAAAATTGCAGTAGTCACTGACGACGGGAAAACAATCTGTCAGCATTTCGGACGGGCCGGGTATTATCTGGTGGCAAGTATTGAAAATGGCCAGGTTATTGGCAAAGAGCAAAGACCCAAATCCGGTCACCATACCGAGGGCATGCAGCATAATCATGCCGCCGGGGACTGCCACGGGTTTAATGCCCATTCCCAATCTGTTCATGCCGGTATGGTTTCAAATATTACTGATTGCCAGCTGGTGATAGCCGGCGGTATGGGTATGGGTGCCCGGCAAAGCCTTAGCCAGGCTGGAATTGATGTACATATGACTGATGTAGCGGATATAGACACCACCCTGAAGCTTTACCTTGAAGGCAAACTGCCGAATCTGACAGAGCGTTTGCACTAAAGAAGATTCTACCCGGCTTATCTAGGCGGTTTCAAAACTGCGGAACTCATGCGGGCAGAAACGGCTGTTTTGGCCTGCTCACTTATATGTCAGGGGAAAGCTGTTCTGCCTGCTTATTAGGGCTTAAGGGGATAACTGTCTTTATAGCGGCGGCAAAGCCGGGACGGAATATCCGTGTAAACCGGGCTGGCATTTCAGGCAGGTCGGGAAATGCATTTTGCTAGTCCAGGCTAAGCCTGCTTATGACCATTGCCAGTTTCATCCGGTTATCAACATGGAGTTTGGTCATAATATTTTTAAGGCTCTTTTTCACGGTAACATCAGATAAACCCAGTTCATGGGCAATGGCTTTATTGGTATTGCCCTTCAGCAGAAATTTAATTATCTCTTTTTCCCGCGGTGTGAAGTTAGGCACAGCCAGATTGGTATCTGTATCTGATGCGTAATGTGATATGGACAGACTGTTATAAGTGTTTTTTAATAATTCCATCGGCCAGACACTGTTGCCGTCAAAAGTCAGGCGGATGGAATTAACTATTACTCTGCCGGGGCTTTCTTTGGATAGCAGTCCGGCTGCCCCGTTTTCTATGGCCTTGGATACGTAAAATTCGTTTTTAAACCCTGTAATCATGATAAAGGGTATTTTGAACCCCGCCCGGTGGCTTTGTTTTATCAGGTCAAATCCGTTTTCATCTCCAAGGCGGATATCAGCCAGGACAACATCCGGTTTTAATTCTCTTATCATGGTCAAAGCTGAACTTAGATTGGCCGCGCACCCCACTATTTCCAAATCAGCTTCGCAGGAAATAATATTTACTAACCCCTGACAAACTATGTCATGGTCATCACATATCAGTACTTTTATCTTACTCTCAAGCATTTTCCCTACCCTACCGAAAACGGGATAAAAACTTCGATAGATGTACCTTTACCTATCTCACTTTCTATATTGAAACTGCCGCCCATCAGTTCGGCCCGTCTGCGCATACTTTTCAGCCCGCCAAATTTGCCGGATTGCAGGGATTTGTACAGATTGAACCCGCATCCGTCATCAATAACCGCCAGTCTTACGCCGTTTTCCACTATTTTTAGTATAACATCAATATGGCTGGCCTTGGAATGTCTCTGGGCATTCCAGATAGCCTCATGGAATATCCTGTAAAGTACCTCGGCAACCGGTTTGGGTATAGGGGCGGTTTTATCGGTTGTCAGTTCGGCTGACATGCCGGTTAGTTTCAAGGCACTTAGCTCTTCGGTTATAACCGAAACCAGTCCGCCTTCTGATAATACAGACGGGTATAGCTGTTTGGTTATCAGGCGGCATTCGGCGATAGTTTTTAAGATTGTGTCGTTTATTTCGTTCAGGGATTTATTCATTTGGGGTGAATCGGTGCCGGCCTGTTTGGTACTTTCAATCAGCCGGCAGGAACTAATCAGAAGCTGGATTACCCGGTCATGCACCTCGCAAGCAATCAGCTCCCTTTCGTTTTCCTGTGAACTTACATAGGCTGAAGCCAGCTCTTTAAGCTGGGTTTTATTTTTTTGAGCTCACGTTCAAGTTTATACTGGTCAGTTATGTCTGTCACGATAATGCCCAGACCGTCCCGCACCGGAAAGCGTATCGAATTTATATACCGGTTTTCCCCAACTGTCGGCCAGGCTTTGATGCTGGGGCATATTTTGGGTATGCCCGTTTTGAGAATCTGTTTGTAGCTGTGGATATGAATAGGCGGTATTCCGGGGGCAACATCCATGATATTTCTGTTAATGACCTCTGAGCGGGATTTTTTACCCAGAAACTCTATTCCCTTGGCATTTGCCTCAATGACTCTCAGGTCTTTATCCAGCAGGTAGAAGGCAATCGGGGCTGCGTCCAGAAGTGTTGTCGCCCAGTCATTTAAAACAGGCGGATTAGCACTTTTATCCGTGTTAATGTGGCTCTGTTCTTCTTGCATACACTAACCTGACTAATAATATTATACTCGGAAATAATAGCTTTACCAGATGCAAGCGTAAATACGCCTTCACAACTAATATACGTATTTCGGTCTACGTATTTTGGGTGTACCCAAAGAGATTCACAAAGACCTTAAAGTCCAGCTAAGATACGTGTTATGTACAATTACATAACAGTTTAGTGGGTGTTAGCCTGAGTTGCCAGTGGAGAGTCGGGATCACACCTTTAGGGATATTCATCTTTTTAACGGGTGAGTATTCTGTTTGCTCTAAATAAACCGGTGGCCTATTTGGCACAGGCCGCCTGAAAGGTAGGTGGTCAAAGCATAAAAGACAGGCAACTAATCTAGTTTCACCTTCCCCAGTACATTTTACCAGAATCATTGTCAGTATCAAATTTATGTTCAGGAGGTAATACACATGCATAGTTTTCATTCAACCGTAAGCAGAAGAGATTTTATGAAAACGCTTGGTTTGGCTGGTGCTGGTATTGGTGCAGCGGCAGCCGTATCTCCGGTTTTTCACGACCTAGATGAGGTCACTGCCTCTCCTACCGCTGGCTGGAAAAGAGCCTGGTTTGTAAAAGAAGTTGATGAGCCTACTTTGGAAATTGACTGGAATCAGATTCACCGGATGGACAGACGCGGCCAGCCCGGCCGTGATGTTATGGCCGGCAGGTCAGACGGGTATTACAGCTACTATCTGGAAATTGAAGAGTTTGTTAAGAGGGAATTTCCTGACTGGAAAGGTACTACCCTGCGTGACCGGGCTCTTAACGAGGCCTGGTATTCCACCTGGATGGGTACCCAGACTGTCAGAACCCCCGCACCTACCCCTGACCAGCTTTCGGGCAACACTTCAATAGGCCCTATGCCCAAGTGGCAGGGTACTCCGGAAGAAAACCTGCGGACTATCCGGGCCGCTTTCCGCAGCTTTGGTGTCAGTTCCGTAACTGTTGCCCCGGTGGATGAGAAGACCCGCAAACTGTTTTACTCATATGTGGGAAAACAAAAGGTTACTTTCGAGGATATAGATTTATTTGAGTCAACGACAGACAGATTTGCTATTCCCAATAATTGCCAATGGGTAATCCACTGGACAAATCTGCAGGATACCGAGCTGACTTCCCGTATGCCCAGCCATGTAGGCCGGGCTGGCTTCCCCATGGCTTATACCCATGTAAAGAGAATAGACCTGCTTATTGAACAGTTCCTGCGTGGTTTGGGTTACCAAAGCATAAATGCCGGTAACTATTGCCCCTCAGCCGCTTTTGGCATTATGACCGGCGTGGGTGAACATACCCGCATGGGTACTACCCTTAACTCTCCCGAATACGGTTCACATCTTAGAGGACAGTATCGGGTAGTTACTGATTTACCTTTGGCGGTTACCAAACCCATAGATGCCGGTATGGAACGCTTCTGCGAAACCTGCGGCGTTTGCGGAACCCAGTGCCCGTTCGGGGCTATTGCCATGGGTGATAAATCCTGGGATAACGCCTGCGGACAGGACTGGGCTGCCGACCAGAGCGTTGGCGGTGATACCTGTATGTGGAATATCCCCGGCTACAATGGCTGGCGGCTGGATTACCGCAAGTGCATGGGTAACTGCTGTTCCTGCATGGGTGCGTGTCCCTTCGGTACGGCTGGTGCTTCCCTAATCCACGAGGTTGTTAAGGGCACTATGTCTGTTACCCCGGTGTTCAACAGCTTCTTCAGGAGCATGTCCGAGACCTTTAACTATGGCCACAAAGAGCCTGAATCATGGTGGGATCTACCCCTGGAGCAGATTCCTGCTTATGGTGTAAACCCGGCATTGTTGGTCAAATAAACTTAGGGAGTATGTGAATAATGTTTGATTTTACTGCAGTTTTAATTACCGGGGCTATCTTGGGGGCTGCAATAACCTTGCTGGTAAGCTGGCTTCGCTCCAAAAACATCGGGCTTAAGTGGTACGAATGGTTGATGAGCCTGGTTGGTTTGGCACTGGTGATAATGGCCATCCAGCACTTTATGGGCTCCCAGATTGAAATGTACATGACAGCCGGTTGGTTTGGTGCACTGGCTATGGGTATCCCGGCGCTTATCCTTTTTGTCATAGTCTGGCGTCTGGTTGCTGTCAGGCAAAAAGCTAGCTAACTGTTTGGCAGAGTGTGGGGGGCTGGGTTCCAGCCCCCCAAAAAATTGTTAATTACGAGGGTATCAATGAAACTGAAGGCGGTTAGCTTACTAAGTATACTGGCCGGTTTAGGCCTGCTCATCACCGGCTGTGCCAATGATGCCTATGTTGAACCGCCTGCTGACAACGTCTGCCCTGATACCTACGTACGTATAATCAAGGGCGAAGTATCTACTGAGATAGATGCTCAGGGCGTGCCGGTAAACCCTGCCACTACATTTGCCGAAGGCACAAAAGTAATTATCCTTACTTACTGGATAACCGATGAAATATGCTGCCATGACCTGTCTATAGTGCTTAAGTGCAATGACGAAATCATATTTACTTATACTCAAACTGTGGGTGAGAGTGACCTGAAAAATCCTGACAGCATTGAGTTTTATCCGCAGCAGGAAAGCGGCTTTGCTGCCGGTGATTATACGGCTGTGGTTTACCTGGATATATCGGAGTTAATCAGCGTTTCTTTTACCGTAGTCTGATTTTTAGCGCGGCTGCTCTCCATTATTAAAAACTTCTTCAGATGGGTATAGCCCAAAGTAAAAGTGAGTTACCCGTACTCTGTAATAATGCAAGCCTGTAAATCAGGCAGCCTGGAGGCCTGAGAGTAGTTAAAGGCTGGAGGGCTGAAAGATCCTGAACTTTGAAACTCATATTTCGGGCAGCGGCTATTCGTATTTAAAGGGCGTCAGGTTTTTCCTTTTTGCCGCCGAAACAAGGGCATAATCCCGTAACCGGGCTACAGATTCCATAAACCCTATTCCATCCCCCTCCGGGATATCCCCCATAATATCGGTGAAGAGTTCCTGGCAAATCTCAATGCCCTTGGGGTAGAGTTCTTTGGACTTATCGGTCAGGGAAACCCTGACCATATTTTTTTTGGCCAGGTCTTTGGTTTTCAGGATAAATCCTTCACGTTCCATGCGGCTGAGCAGGGCCGAAATAGAGTGCGGTTCGTAAATGAAACGCTTTGATAACCTGTACGGGGTAGACTCTCCTCCTAAGTACACCAGCTCATGGATAACCGCCCATTTTTCACGTGTCAGGCCTATTTTCCTTAATTCATGAGCAAATGCCTGCCCGACTATGTGTTCAATCTGGGTTATCATTATCCAGAGCAGGTGATTTTTTGTCAGATGATTGGTTTTTCCCATGTCAGCTTCCCACCGGATTTTAATCATCACTAGTTCCTAACTGCCATATATTATCATAAAGCAGTCCCTTAAATATTTCCCCTCTATGATGTTAGTAGATATTGACAATGCTATGTGCAGACCCTAAACTGTGAATATAAAATAGTCTAGGTAGACAATCGTATTATATACTAATTACTGTTAATCTCAAACACTGGAGGTGAGTAATATTAAAAATGCCCGCAACATATCGTTCAACATTCACAATATTAAACAGGATTTTCAATAGAATAAGCTTTTTTAAGCACAATATTAACCCTTTTCAGCACCTTAGTATGTTAAATTTATTTATTGGGAATATAAAATGTCTCTTTCGTGTTTAAAATTGCACCGGAAGTAACAGAAAAGGGGGTGGATAATTAGAAGATGATTTAGGAAGGCTAATGTTTACATGCTAATTTTAAGTGTCACCATGGTATGCGGACCGGTAAATTTACCCGTTCCGTGCTGGAGACTAATCTTGAGGTAAGGAAAATCAGCATGCAATGAAAATATTAATAATATGCAATGACTCACAAGTTTTAAAAGACCTGGTACTGTGCCTCAAAATCCGTTATCAAAATCTGGAATACACGGTATCTGACAATATTAGTGACGGGATAGGCCTGATAGAAACAATCTCGCCGGATATCATATTCTTGGATTCCTGTTTATGTGATGCTGCTGCCCAAAATATAATTATCAGTATCCGGGAGTTTTCTGATATACCCATTATTATCCTGAATTCCATCGGGGAAATCGGCAGCAAGGTTCAGTTTCTGGAAGACGGGGCAGATGAATGTGTGGAAAAGCCGATAAACGGCATTGAATGCCAGGCGGTTACCAATGCATTGTTGCGGCGTAACCTCAATTTGGGGTTTAAGACCGAAAGCACGATACCTATCAGTAACGGGCTGGAGGTTAATTTTAACCGGCGGGAATTAACCCTGTTCGGTTCCCCTGTCCATCTGACGCCTATTGAATTTAGTCTGCTGGCTGTGCTCACCCGGAACAGCGGTCAGGTACTTACCTACAGGATATTGCTTGAAAAAGTATGGGGTACAGAATACAGCGGGGATTTAAATCTTTTGAAAAAACATATCCATAATCTTAGGTCCAAAATAGAGGCAAATCCGGAGTACCCCAAGATTATTATTACCGAACGAGGGTTGGGTTACAGTCTTATCAGGCAGTTCTAATACAGCATGTTCTTCCTCTGGCGCAGCAGATGGATTGTTGATTTATAACTAATACATATCGTCATAATTTCACCAAATTAAACCGAATCTTCATTAAACATACTTATAAAAAAGTATAGTCTCCACCTGTTTCGATACTTTCGCGTGATATGGTCTTGATACAGGTTGGAATTTGAAGATGGCGGAAGAAAATATTCTCCTAATTGATAACACAGTTGAGCTGGCTTCGCTGCTGAAAGCTGATGGTTATCAAATCATACGGGCAAAAAATGGGATTGAGGGTCTTATAAAGGCCTCACAATCCCGGCTGGATTTGGTAATACTGAACCAGGCCTGCCTCAGATTGCTTCCACCTGAATTAGCTCCTTTGATAGCTCAATTATCTTATATGCCTGTACTGGTATTGGGCCACCGCCATGAATCTTCCGAGATTCTTGAGATGGGGGCAGACTCATTTATATGCTCGCCCCCTCATCCCAGAGAATTGAAAGCCAAGATTAATTCTATTCTCCGGCGCAAGCGCAAACTCCCGCCGGAAAAGCCGGACGGCGGTGACAGCAAAAATACAGGCCGTAACATGCCTAATCTCAAAACCCCGTTAGGGCTTACCCCTACTGAAAACCGGATTGATGCCTGTCTGAAGCTGAATCAGGGGCATCTTATAGAGTACCAAAGCCTTATAAATGCCGTCTGGGGTAAACACACAGTCAGTCTGGATACACTGCATTACTATATGCGGAGGCTAAAAAGCAAATTATCCGACTCCAAAATCATCCAGAAAAGAGGCGTTGGTTATTGGCTTGAATAAAAATAACTAAATCTGGCTGACGGCGGCAATAGGCGGCCTTCATTCCCGTCAGCCCTGAATGGCTGTTTGCCTGATATTAATAGTTGACCGGGGTAAATCCTAATTTATAAGGGAGGTGAATTTGATAAATGGCATCCGGGAGAGACCGGAGAAGATATAAAACCAGGCAGAAATAAGTTAAATAAGGAGAAGTCTGTATGTCAAAGCTTCATAGTACACTATCCAGACGTGACTTTATGAAGGGATTGGGTCTCGCAGGGGCCGGGCTGGGTGCGGTAGCCGCAGCAGCGCCGGTATTTCATGATGTGGATGAATTAACGTCTTTCGGTTCCAATGTTAATAAATATCCCTGGTATGTCAGGGAGAGGGAAATCAAGGACCCCACGGTAGAAATTGACTGGAATACTCTTGAACGCCCGAATGCCAACAATTTTAAATCTCACCGCCGGCCTACTGCGGCCGAGTTTGAGGCTGCAGGTGTAATTGGCGGTTATATGACTGACCTTGAAACACCTGAAGAAGCGCTGACCCTGTATGATTACTGTGAGAAGGAATTCCCGGGTTGGGATAAAGGTTATGCCGGTGCGGGTGATATACGTTCCACTGCTTTGGATAATGCCTGTAAATTCATGATGATGGGGCAGTGGCCGGCCGAAATATATCAGGGCGGTAAGAGGATTAATGTCCGCAATGCCATACTGGCAGCCGGCGGTACTGCCACTTTCAGTTCTTTCCTTGGCCCTCAGGCGGCTACTACTATCCGACCGCAGGATTTTGGTGCCCAGAAATGGCAGGGTACACCTGAAGAAAACTTCAAAACCCTGCGAAACGCCTTCCGCTTCTTGGGGTGTCAGGATGTAGGCTGTGCCGAACTTGATAGCGATACTGTCAAATTCTTCCACAAGGTCAAGGGTGCCGGCAGCGGCTTCAACACCGGGGATGCAGGCGGTAAACAGATTGCCTTTAAGGATATAGATGAAGCATATGAAACTGATGACGAATATGCCATACCCAACAAATGCAAATACATTATTACCTTTACCGCCCGCCAGAGCTTTGAGGGTACTCGCCGTCAGGCCGGTATTACTGAGAGCTTCACGGTGTGGTATTGTTATGCCCGCTATGTCAAAATGATTTGCCATATGCAGGAATTCATCCGTGGTTTGGGTTATCAGTGCTTGAATATGAGCGGCTTGTATTTCTCTAATCCATTAGCCGTTATAACCGGTCTGGGTGAACATGGCCGCATGTCTTCCCCTGCCATTCACCCCAAGAACGGCACAACCAACCGGGCTAGCGGATGGGCACTTCTGACTGATTTACCGGTAGCTCCCACCAAACCCATAGACTTCGGGGCTTACAAGTTCTGTGAGACCTGCGGTATTTGTGCTGATGCCTGTCCCTTTGGTCTTATCCAGAAGGGCGAATCCACCTGGGAAAATCCGGCAGCAGCTAAGAACGGGCTGGCTCAGGGTCAATATAAAGGCTGGAGGACTAATAATGCGGATTGTCCCCACTGCCCCACCTGTCAGGGTACCTGTCCTTTTAACTCCACTTCCCAGTCCTTTATCCATGACATGGTCAAAGTAACCACCACCAATATACCGGTTTTCAACGGTTTCTTTGCTAATATGGAAAGGTTTATGGAATACGGGCGGAAACCGCAGTGGGAATTCTGGGATATTGAACAACCCACCTACGGTTTTGATACCACGGCCTAGGAAATGAAAGGAGAAGAGAAATGTATTTTATAGGTTTAGCAGTTGGAGCAGTTTTTGCTTTGGCTATATACTGGCTGATAAGGCAGAATAAACAGATTACCTGGTGGCAATGGTTGATTGCCCTTCTGGCCACCCTGTCACTGTTTGCGGCTGTCCAGCATTTTTACGGGTCACTGGCGGAAAATGATATCAAGGCTGCCTGGGTAGGCATGGGCATCTTTGGCATTATTGGAATAATTCTGGGGGTTGTAGACTGGCGGCTAATAGCCGGTAACAAAGAAAAAGCCTAGAATACCACCGGTTTAAACTCGTATAAGCGGGAGGGCAAAACCTCCCGCTTTATTTGTCAGCGGGACTGAAATTGGCTTAAACCACTCAAAAGTATCCTGCCTGATACTGCAGCCTGAACAGAAATATGGGGGCAGAAAAATTGACATACGGATATGGCAGTTAGCCGTTTATGTTTGCCCTTAGCAGTAATTGTCTTTTGTTATTGAAACTGACTAACCATGAGTCAGTTAGGTTATGTAAAAATCCTATATATCTTCCCGGTCTTTAGTTTTCAGTCTCTTTATATTAGCTGCTAAAAGTTTCTCCAAAATGCTCTTCAATTGGTTAGTTTCATTTTCGTTCAGGTCTTCAAAAACTTCCTGAAAAAATTCGGGGGCATAAGATTCGTCACAAAGCTGGCGGCCTTTTTCAGTCAGTTTTACCCTTATCCTGTTTTTCCATTCCGAATCCTGCTCCAGAGTAATCAGTTCCTTGCTTTGCATTCGTTTCAAATTAATAGCAATAGTATGCGGTTCTCTAAGAAGCTGGCGGGATATCTGGATGGGAGTTGGGGCGGTGGGACTATTTTTTACCACCATAAGAATAGTTGACTGTTCCGGGCTGATATCCAATCTATGCAGGTTCCGTTTGGAAAGTTTATAGAGAATATTCCTGGTCCGCATGATTATGCCGAACAACTCAATGTTTTTATTCTCGAAATTAAAAAGGAAAAAATCAGACATATTCTTATCTCCTTATCATCCCAATTTTAACTGTTAATTTTCTCATATTCAAACCAAGTATCCCCTTGACTAAGGTGATATAATTTATCTATATAGAAAAACTACATAGATAAACAACTCTGCAGCTCATATATGCAGCTGGATTTATAGCTGTCTATAAAGATAAGGAGGTGAAGATAGTCCAAAATCAGTCTGGTCTTCCCCGTCAAAATAATATGAACGGAGTGTAAATATGAACCAATTTCACAGCACTGTAAGCAGACGGGACTTTATGAAAGGCCTTGGTCTTGCCGGAGTAACCCTGGGTTCTGCCGGGGCGGTAGTCCCTCAATTTCATGACTTGGATGAACTTGCCAGCTCAGCTAAGGTAACTAATAAACGCGGTTGGTGGGTCAAGGAAAGAGACTACGGTAATCCCACTATAGAAATAGACTGGAACCTGATGAAACGCCGTGATTTGCGCGGTTTTTCAAACTGGGATTATCCAAGTTTGATGATGGCCTTTCCGGGTGGCCCGCAGGCCTTCCATCAGAACTCTGCAAAACAGGAAGCGGCGGTGACCTCAAAAGCCGAGGAGATATGGCCTGACTATGCCGGACCGACTATAAAGGATAAGGCTTTAGCAAGCTCCTTTTGGGCCTCTGCCTATGGTCATTCCGGGTATTGTCACGCCCTCAATCAGCACTGTATGCCAACCGTAATCCCAGCTCCCCGCCCCAGTGAAATAAACGTACCCGCCTGGCAGGGAACACCCGAAGAAAATGCAGCCATGCTAAGGGCCGTTTTCAGTCTGGTCGGCTTGGGGCCGGTGATTGGCACCACTATGCTGGATGAAAAATCCCAGAACTTTATCTGGGAATATTCCGGTGTAGGCTGGACGGGTGCAGAGTCCGGTGGAGGCAACAAACACATTGTGTTAGATTCGGGCATAACCGAATCCTATTTAGATGATACCAGTTTCCACATCCCCACTTCGCAAAAGTATGTCATTGCCACCCATAATATCTCGTGTGACGGGTTTCTGCGCCGCTCTCTGGCGGGTTCGGGTTTTGCCAGCACCGAAGAAATGTCTTATGTCCGGGTTGCCTTTGCCAAGAGCATTATTGAACAGTTTATCCGTGGCTTGGGTTATAACGTAACCTACGGCCATGATTTACAGTCTGCTGTGGCTTGGGATATGTGGAGCGGTGTCGGTGAACATTGCCGTATGGGGCAGATTATCGGTTCTCCTGAGTATGGCGGTTTGCTGCGCACCCACGCTGTTTTTTATACTGATTTGCCGTTGCCGGTAACCAATCCGATAGATGCCGGGTTCGTCAAATTCTGCGAAACCTGCGGTATCTGTGCTGAAACCTGCCCTGTAGGTGCAATACAGGAACGCGGTATTGATCGTAGCTGGGATAATAATTGCGGCCAGAGCTGGGCTGATGACAAACAGGCCGGCGGCAGCAAGGTAATGTATAACATTCCCGGTTATAAAGGCTGGCGTTGCAACCTGTTCAGCTGTGCATTTACGCCTTGTGCCAGCGCCTGTAAGAGTAACTGCCCGTTCAACGCCATTGGCGACGGAAGCTTTGTACACAGCATAGTAAAATCAACTGTTGCCACCAGCCCGATATTTAATAGCTTCTTTACCAGCATGGAGGGTGTTCTGCACTATGGCAAGCAGGATAAAGATCCCGCATCATGGTGGAATAGCCCTGATGAATGGTTTATCTATGGCACTCATCCCAATCTGTTGAGACAGTAAGCTACTTAAAAAAAGGAGAATATTGATATGGAGTATTTCATACCCCTTATGCTGGTCGGGGCTGTTGTTGCAGCGGCTCTTTTCGGTATTACCAACTGGCTGCGTAATCGGAATCTAAAGGTAAGCTGGTACGAATGGCTGATAGGCGGCATAGGATTTGCTCTGCTTCTACTGGCTATCCAGCACTTTTTTGGAGCTATGGAAGAGATCTTCCCGTTTGCAGCTTGGATGGGGCTTGCGATTATAGGTGTACCAGCCTTGATACTTATGCTGGTTGCCTGGCAGCTGGTAGCCAGAAGAGCTAAACAATCCTAGTTTAGGCAAATTGTATTCGGTATTTTGAGGGAGGGGAAGCTTGCTCCCCCCTTCTTTTGTTTCCATGGTTTTAATTCTACGTAGAGATAAGGAGTTTTTAGATAATCTATATTCCCCGTCCGAATTTTTACGTTCAAGTGCCCTGCCCTAGCAAGGACAAGCCATGTTATTAGCTTTGGTAGAGACGGGGGATCATCGAACTCCTTGTTATTTTATCCCTATATGAATTCAGGGTGATTTTCTGACAACCATTTTAGCACCACACTATGAATCTCTCGTGCCAAATCAATCATTTCCTTAGTATCTTGTTCCGAAATCATCCCTGTCATCTCATATCCACTGATATTACGTTTCTGCCGGAATTTATCAAATTTTCTTATCATGCTTGTATCTAATGGTAAAATGAAAGTTAAGGCTTGAATTGTCCAATAATGGCTTCCTTCACCCGTGATCCTGTAACCGCTGCTGACTAAAGCAATTCTGGCTATCGTGAGAGCAGCATTATACGCAGTAGAAAATTTTCTGTCTGTACTCAAGATCTCTATTTGGGCATCGGTTATGTCACGGTCAAAAACGGCTAAAAGCTGCTTTATCTCCTGTTTGCTTGGTGTATGTTCTTTTATTCGTCCGTCATTTAGTAAGTTCTTCAAGTCCATGTACGTCGCCTATAATAAAAATTTTTTCACCCTCTAATACATTATTGATGAAATAATTATCCTTTCCGATTTTTTGCCGAAATTCAGAGGTTTGATATACTACTGAGTTGATTTCCCGGTTGAGCTGTTTTTCTGCATCTGAAAGTAAGGCAACCGTATCTTCGAATGATATATCACCAATTACCATAATGTCTATATCACTGGTTTTATCCTCATTGCCACTGGCAATAGAGCCAAATATAAACGCAACCTTAATTAGGCTAGCAGATGGCAATAACGCACTGTGAAAGATATCTGTTATACCAAAAGTCTTGGTTATAAGACTTTTCAACTCTTTAAATACCGGGTTCATCGGATTAGCCTGATAGTATACCTGTTGATTATGTACTCTGCGCCGAATAATGCCAGAATCAGTAAGTTGTTTCAGTTCCCTCTGAACCGGTCCGACCCCAATACCTGTAGTGCGGGAAATCTGCCGCAGATAATACTCTTCATCTGCATGTCCGTAGAGCAGTGATAAAATGCCTCGCCTTGCTTTGCCGAAAAGGGTAGTTCCTATGATATCTTTATTTCTTAATGTACTCATACTGGTTACAATTGTAACTTATAAGGTTACAAGATTCAAGCATTGTATCAATGAAATCCTCAGGATTTGGGATTGCCCAGTAGAATGAAGTTTTGCCCCATTTTCTATACCAGTTAGAAACGATTAATATTTTGTGGTTGCTATATTCCCCGTGCACAGTTTTTTCAGGGTCGCAATAATCCGAAAATGAGCTATATTTATTGGCGTTTAGACCTGAATCAGAGGGTTTGAATGGTTTTTCAAATACATTCCAGTTCGTTGGTTTACTGCTTACAAAATATCTTCATAAAGTTTGCACATTTGGATTCTCCTTTCATCATTAGACAATTTCCCTTTTGGTTCTATTCACTTAGACAAGAGGGTAGAATGAATTTACTTCTTTTCCTGTACTGCGTACCTTTCCAGCATCCCCCTGGCAGTTTCTATCACTTTTACCCTTAGTTCTCTCGGTTCCAAAACCTTCACCCGTTCCCCCCAGCTTAGCACCCAGGACACAAAATCAGGCGTATCGGCTAGCCGAAAGCTGACCAGTACAGACTGGTCCGGCAGGGTTTCGTTTACCTGAGTGGGATGGAAAATGGTCTCTGTCATTATCCGGCCCACTTCCGGGGTAAAGCTGAGCTTTATATCTTTCACTTCGCCGTCTACTAGTATTCCCCAATAGGGAGAGTGGTATTTATCAATGTCAAAATCCCGGGGTATTGCATACTTATCATCCAGTATCTTTATGGACTGAATATGCTCTAGTTTAAAGGTGCGCATTTCGTTGCTTTTACCGCAGTGGCCGATCAGGTAAGCAGAATGTCCGGCGGCTGCCGGTTCTATAAAATAGGGAGAGACTTCCCGGGTGGAGCAGTCTTTCTTACCCAGCGTCCAATAAGAAATCTGTACTTTTCGTTGTTCCGCCCAGGCCCGGCAAAGTAGAGCCATAGTTTGTATATTCTCTTTATCAGCTGCTTTGTCGTGCATTTTATCCAGTGTTTGGCTTATCTGATGCTGAAAGGGAGCAGGCATTACGGAGTTGAGCTTGGTAAAGGTGGACTCAATATCCGGGTTATAGGTGCAACTGTAACCGAAAAGCAGGCGGGTAGCCAGAAAGACAGATAGCCCTTCGGTCAGGGTAAAATGAATCGGGGGCAGGAAATAGTTATCGGCTATATGGTAGCCGTTTTTGTCGGTGATAAGGGGTATTTTGAGAGTGGTTTCAAGTTCGTTCAAGTCACGGTAGGAAGTTCTCTTGGAAACTTGGCATAAGCGGGCGATATCTTTGACCTGAATGCCGTTAGGGTTCTGGTAAAGCAGGTGTTCAACCTTTAAAAGCCTAGCTGAACAATTCTGTTTTCCGTCTTCATTGACCAGACTCATGTTCGCCTCACATTTCTGTTGATTATATAACTCCGGGTTGGGTTTGGATAGATACATCTGTGGTTAATGCAAGTAAATTTTGGTTTTAATGGGTAAATTAAAGAAGCCAGTGTCTACTCGCTATCCGCCGGGGTTATCTTAAGGCTAAAGGCGTATTTTCGCATAAACAGGTTTGGACAAGCGTTAGCCGCACACAAAGAAGCTTCGCTGAAAGAGTGGGCCAGCATAATTCCCTGTATCTTGGCAAGCTTTTTAAATGAGCCGGACCGGTACCAGTTAGGCTGGCCGGATAATTCCTGCTGAACCGGGATATTTAAGAGGGTTTTTCCCAGCCATTCCACGTAGGCAAGCAGACGGCCCACATCTTCAGCTGTGGCTTCAGCCGGGACAATTTCCAATACAAAAAGTTCAGTTTCTTGCTCATTAACAAGCATCAATTGGGCCTGACCAACTGCCAAATTAGCTTCGCGGGCGTGGAATTTCAAGGGTTGATTCAAGCCGGTATTCAGCAGCTCAGGCTGTTTCTCCAAGATGTTTATTATCTGTTCTATTTGCCTATCGGTTTCGTTATCATTCCAGACCATTTAATCCTCCTTTGGGGATGGTAAATACTTATATTAAACCAAAGTTGTGACAGCTGTCTGTCACAGAAAAATTCTTTAAAAAAGTGTGACATATACCTGTCACAGGCTATGGTTATAATCTGCTTTATTTGGATAAAGGTGATAAATATGGAAGAAATACTGGATGAGGAGGAAATGCTGGAAGCGGCCTTGGATGGAGATGACTGGCAGCCGATGTCAAAACAACTTCATCTTAAACGCCAGAAGAAAAACCAGACGGATATAGACCAGTTCTTTAGCGAGGCTCATCGTTGTTATGCCACTGTTGCTCTTGAAAACTACTATGGTGATTTGCTGGCTTGGACAGTAGAAACTTATTTAAAGAGAGCCGGCTGGGATATTTACCGCAAACTGGGTTACCGGGAAGACCAGCCCAGCTACGCCAATATTCAGATTTCCCCCGAAACCACTCTGAATCTGATGACAAATGGTCAGATACTTATATCCCGGAATGAAACCCGTCTGGTTTTAACTCTGGATGGCAACTGTCGGGGTGCTACTTTGCAACTGGAGGCGGAACGTGGTAACCAAGCCCTGCTGGATGACTTTGCCGTCCAGGTTGAGGCTTTAGCCAAAAAGGAGAACTTTTACAAAGGGAAGTGTATCAGTTTTGGGGGTGTACTTCGCTTTCTCAAGCCCGGTTCTCAAAGTTGGGACAGTATTATCCTTGAGGAATCTGTAAAGGATGATATTTACCTGAACTCGGTTCAGTTTCTGAAACAACAGGACAGGCTTTCCCGTTTGGGCATATCCAAGAAAAGAGGTTTGCTGCTGGCTGGTGAGCCTGGCACCGGCAAAACAATAGTGTGCAAAGCCCTTATGTCTGGAGCCAAAGATATTACCTGCATAACCACCGACTGCTACCAGTTGCGGGAAGCTTGGTATGTAGATGAATTATACGAAATTGCCCGCGAACTCAGCCCGTCGATTGTGTTTATAGAAGACCTGGATTTAATAGGCAAAAGCAGGGACGAATACGGGAATGAAGCTGCTACACCCTTGAGTGCTTTGCTGGCGGCACTGGACGGGTTGGAAACCAACCTCGGGGTAGTCACCATCGCCACCACCAATTTTCTGGATTCACTGGATAATGCCCTGATAAGGCGCCCTTCCCGTTTTGACCGGGTTATTACCTTGAAGCGGCCTGACCTGTCCCAGCGGCAGGAGATTATAAACCGGCTCTGCCGCAAGATTCGTTTATCACCGGATGCCAGGCTTTATCTGGCTCGCCATAGCGAATGTTATACCCCCGCCCAGTTGCAGGAGGTCGTTTTCAGTCTGGCTATTGAATGCCAAACCAAAAGTAATACACAGAATAACCTCTTGCAGATTGGTCCGGCCGATATTGATAAAGCCCTGCGGCATATCTACGGGATAAAAAACAGCCATTTAGGCTTTATTCAGGCAACTAGAAGAAAGGAAAACGAATGAACTGGTTTAAAAGACACCTCCACTGGAGTTTGGTGCTGGGTTGGGTGATTCCTATAGCTCTCTGGTATCTGGCTATTTTTATCACCTCTCAGGTCGCTTCGGCTCAGCAACAGGTACTGGACGAAACCGTTTGGCTGGATATCTACTATGTTTTTGTAATGGCATATGTTGTCTGGCTGTTGGTTTTGGTGGGCTGGGTACTCAGGCAGAAAGGGCGGAGCCTGGTCTGGTTATTATTACTATTTGTCCCGTTCGGCTGGCTAGCCCCTTTCATGCTTGATAACCGAAGAAACTCTGTATTGTTTTCCACACAAACTGCGGGTAAAAATACCCTTTCAGCTTTGAAGAAAACGCCAGAAATAAATAAAAAGGGAAATCAGATGTCTTTTTGTGCCAAATGCGGTAACAAACTGGGAGAAGGTGATGCTTTTTGCAGAAATTGCGGCAGCTCGAGGCGGAATACTCCGCTAACCGAAAGCCCTATAATGGAAAGTCACTTGGCCGAATCTGCCCCGTCTGATGTAATTCCATTATCGGGGGAGTAGGTGGTTTTGCCGGATATGCTCCAGACCAAACAGAACTGGTTTAGAAGGGGGTTTATTGGCTTGTGCATACTAAGCGGCTTGCTGGTGGCTACCGTCGGTTTCCTGGGCTACCAGTGGAACAATACCGCTTCCGCAAAGGATAATCTCCAAAGTTCTTATAATACCCTTTCGGCCGAAAAGGAAGGCCTGATAACTGAAAATATATCCCTTTACTCACAGGTAAACACCCTTAACTCCCAGAATAGCCAGAAATCCAGCCAGATTATCAATCTGACTAACCAGATAAACCAGCTTAATGCCAAATACCCTCAGAAGTATTTTACGTCTGTAACAGCACTGAAAAACTGGTTGAACACTGCCGTAAACAAGGTTAGCTGGAGTCTGTCCGGTTGGGACCGAAGTTTGGCACTTCAGAAGCTGGCTCTGGCAGATGGCTATATCTGGAATATATCTTATGATGATTATACCAATACCTATATAAACGTTGTTTTTGTTGAGCCTGAATATATTTACTATGTCTGGCATGACGGGGACTATGAACTGAGAGGGTATTATTAGTATTGATTGGGCAGGTTGCTGAAATATTAGCTGAAGCACGGGTTGTTTATCCCGGATGCATTGGCTTAGTATACAGATAGCCTGCTTGGAAGTGCTGTAAATATACTAGTTTATCTGTACCGATAAACCGGGGGAGAATGAAACTGATTTATCAAAAAAGCCTATCAAAATCTAAATATATAACCGGCCTGCAGTGTTTAAAATTACTCTGGGAATCCGCTAATGATTCTGTAAATATGCCGGAGGTTAGCCCTGCTACCCAGCACACCTTTGACCAAGGGCATCAGGTAGGCGAACTGGCCAAACTTCTTTATCCTGAAGGTATCAGCCTGCAAACTGAAAACTTCAGCCAAAACCTGAAGGATACACGGGAGGCTCTTTTAGTGCGCCTTCCCCTGTTTGAAGCCGGATTTTTAACCAACCGGCTCTATTCCAGGGTGGATATACTTAACCCTGCAGGTGCCGATGAATGGGATATTATAGAAGTTAAAAGCACCACCGAAGTTAAAGAAGAGCATTTCTATGATATTGCCTTTCAAAGGCTTTGCTGTCAGTTTTCCGGGCTTAAGGTGCGGGATTGTTATCTTATGCACCTTAATAAAGATTACATTAAAAGCGGAGAGATAGACTCAGCCGGATTGTTCGTTACGGAAAATCTAACCGACAAGCTGGCTGAATATACCTGTGATTTAGAGGCAAATATTAGCGCCATGCTGGATACTATGGATTCGGAAACCTGCCCCGAAGCAACTATTGGAAAGCATTGTGATTCGCCTTATCCCTGCCCGCTTAAGGATGACTGCTGGCTGGATTTACCGGAACATAATATCTTTACTCTTTATTACGGCAACAAAATCTGTCCGGAACTTCAGCAGATGGGCATTTTAGAAATCAGCCAAATACCCGCAGGCATAAAGCTGAATGCCAAACAACAAATCCAGAAAGATTGCGTTACCAGTGCCACACCTTATGTAAAGTCTGCTGAAATAACGTCATTCTTGAATAAACTGGAGTATCCCCTGCATTACTTGGACTTTGAAACCTTTGCCACTGCTGTGCCCATATATGACGGCACTAGGCCATATCAGAATATCCCTTTCCAGTTTTCACTCCATATCCAAGATAGTATAGATTCCGGAGTTAAACACTATTCTTATCTGGCCGAAGATAAGGGCGACCCCCGCCCGGGTTTTCTGGCAGAGCTTAAGAAGGATATTGGGCTGAAAGGGAGCATCTTGGTTTATTACGAAAGCTTTGAGAAAACCAGGTTAAAAGAGCTCTCGGCTGCTTTCCCCGAATATAGTGAGTGGATAAACAGTATTTTGGAGCGGATTAAAGACCTTATCGTACCCTTCAAGGATTTCAGCTATTATCACCCCAAGCAGAAAGGGAGCACGTCCCTCAAATACGTCATGCCGGCACTTGCCCAAATCAGCTACGATAATCTGGAAATAGCCGAAGGCCAGACAGCCAGCCTTAAGTTTATGGAATCTGTTTTCGGCAATCTTACCCGGGAGGAAATCCAGAAAATACGAACTGATTTAGAAGTGTATTGCGGACAGGACACAGGGGGCATGGTGGAAATAGTGAAGAAACTGAGAGAGTTCTTGAGTTAGGTATTTTAGTTTAATAGTTTATTTTTGCATGTAGGAGTTGAGTTCAGTGAAAGATAAGTGGTACGGTGATAAACGTGATTTGGTAAAGTGGGGGATACTTCTTACGCTGGCTAAAATGTTCTCAGCCAGACGGATTCTTCAGGTAGCCTATTATAGGCCTGATTTGCAAGATGAATTGACCTGCCCCCCGATAGTGATACCACTTTTTAAGTAGTTACCACTGCCATTATTGCCTCCGGTGCTGGAGGACGATAACCAAGAGAGCTGTGAAGCCGGACTTGATTGTACTGCCTCCTCCAGTCAGTAATCAATACCCGAGCTTCAGCAAGCGTAGTAAAGATCTCCAAGTTCAATAATTCATCTCGCAGTTTGCCGTTGAATGATTCAATGTAGCCATTCTCCCAAGGAGAGCCGGGTTCGATGAAAAGAGTCTTGATGCCAAGTCGGGTCAACCACTAGCGTATTGCTTTGGCGGTAAATTCGGGCCCGTTGTCTGACCTTATATGTTCCGGGATACCCCTAAAAATGAATAGATTAAAGAGTTGGTCTATGACGTCTTCTGAAGTCAATCGCCGGTTGATCGTTATGGCTAGACACTTACGAGTATATTCATCGATGATATTAAGCATCCGGAAAGCCCGGCCGTCAGCGGTTCTGGCAGTGACAAAATCATAACTCCAGACATGATTCTTACGCTCCGGTCTTAGTCTGATGCACGAACCGTCATTGAGCCATAGCCGACTCCGCTTGGGCTGCTTCTTGGGCACCCTGAGTCCCTCGGTACGCCAAATTCTCTCTACTCTTTTATGGTTCACTCTCCAGCCTCTTTCATTGAGTAACGCTGTGATTCGCCGATAACCATACCTGCCGTACTTACTAGCCAGTTCAATGATATCAGCCACCAGCCGTTTCTCCTCACCTGGTATTTCCCGGCTGCGGCGTTGAGTAGCTCTGGATTGATATAGTACTTGGCATGCCCGCCTCTGGGAGACCTTGAGGTTACTCTGAATTCTCTCAATTATCTGCTGTCTCTTGTGCGGGCTTAGGAGTTTCCCCGTGCGGCCTCTTTCAAAATAGCTTTATCCAATGAGAGATCGGCTACAAGTTTCTTAAGGCGGGTGTTTTCCACTTCGAGTTCTTTGAGGCGTTTTGCCTGCTCAATACGCATACCACCGTATTCTTGGCGCCAGCGGTAGTAGGTACAGTCACTGACTTCAATCTTCTTTAGCATGACTGCAAGTGTAGTTCCCTGGCTGATGAGTATCTCAGCCTCGCGAAGCTTATTGATGATCTGTTCCGGTGTAAAAGATTTCCTGGGCATCTGATTTCCCCTTTTCTTATTTTCCAGTCTAACATGAAACTGGGCTCGTTTTCGGGGGGCAGGTCACTTATACCGGAAGAAGAATACTCAAGGCAGAAGAAACTCTTGGAACTCAGTCTGGAATCACTGGTTGTACCTGACTACGACGCGGCTCAAGAAGCCGGGAATCTTATTCTTAACCTGCCTGAACTTTGGAGTAAAGCCAACTTATCAGAGCAGAGAAAGATACTCCTTACCATGCTGGATGCGGTCTATGTGGATGTGAAAGAGCATCGCTCGATAATAGCAGTTAAAGCCAAGCCACCCTTCAGGCCTATCTTTCAGGTGGCAGTTTCAAAGAAAGAATCTAAGATTCATATTTTAAACGAGCCATTAAGTCATGAACCTAGCGGCTCGTCCGTGTTTCTGGTGGAGACGGGGGAGGGTCGAACTCCCCGTCCAGAAAAGGTGACCCAGGATCTACTACAGGATTATCCGTCTATTTAATCTTGTCTGGCTAGCTTTTGCCGGCCTAATTTAGCCAAACCAGCCGATATTTCTTTCGTCCCCCTCATCGGCGTTGGGGAAACGGCACCTCAACTAATCGGCACCCAAACCTGACCCGTTGAGGTGGGGCCAAGCAGGATGTGCTGTCTTATTTAGCCAGCAAGAACGAGTTCACGTTCGCCAGTTGTTTTTTGCCACCTGTTTAATGAGGTGGATGGCACCTCAGCCTGCAATCCAGTAGCCTACCTTCCCTGTCGAAACCACGCGTCCCCATAAAAATTGGTAACTAGCGGCGGAAATTGCGGTATTTGACCTCCCGCTCAAGTTCGCGTTCGGTGTCCCGCTTGGTTATGGTATCCCTTTTGTCATAGAGCTTCTTACCCCGCCCCAGTGACAGCTCTACCTTGGCGATATCGTTTTTTAGGTAAATACGAACCGGTATCAGTGTCAGCCCTTTTTCTTTGACCTTTGACATGAGCAGGGCTATTTCCTTGCGGTGCATCAGCAGTTTGCGTTCCCGCATTGGTTCATGGCTGGTATGTCCGCTGCACTCGTAGGCTGAAATATGGGCATTTACCAGCCAGAGTTCGCCCCTCTGGGGCTTTACATAGGCATCTCCCATATTTACTCTGCCGCTTCGGAGGGATTTTATCTCCGTGCCCAGCAGCATTATCCCGGCTTCGTATTTTTCTTCCAGGAAATAGTTGTGAAATGCCTTGCGGTTAGTTGTCAGGGTTACGTATTCTGCCATATGTATTATATCATACCCCAGATGCAGATTGCTTACAATCCGGGCATAATGCATTGGCGCTTGACAGAGAGTATCCCCTGTCATATACTAATAACAGTAATCATTACTGATAACAAGGGAGCAGAGAGATGACTAGTTCTCTACCCGGGAATATCCAAATTGGCACACGTGCCAGCCGCCAGCGTCAGGCTGTGCTGGAGGTTTTATCCAGAGCCAAGGGGCATATGCCCGCGGTGGATATTTATCAGAAAGTGCAGAAGAAATTCCCCCGGGTTAGCCTGGGGACTATCTACCGCAACTTAAAAACCCTTAAGGAAGCCGGGCTTATAGAGGAAATCCATCTGGATGAGCATACCCACTACTACGAAATAAAGACCGGTGGTGAGCATTATCATTTACTTTGTTTGGGTTGCGGCAAGGTGGTGGAGTTCAAGTATCCGCTGGAATATATATTGAGCAATGTGCCTGAAGCCAGCGGTTTTCGGGTTTTGAATACAGACCTGCGTTTCAGCGGTTATTGTGACAGCTGCTCTAAAAATGAAGATTCCCGGTAAATTTAGCATAGAAATTATAAGATATAGACAAGGATACATATGGCTCAAGAAATAGTTTCTTTAACAAACCTGAAAAATGGCAGCCGTGCCCGGGTGTGCAGCATAGAGGGCGGCACAGCGGTTAATAACCGACTGGCAGCTTTGGGGCTTAGGCCGGGCAAGGAATTGACCAAAATCAGCGCTATGTCATTTAAAGGACCGGTTACCGTAAAGGTTGACGGCACCCAGCTGGCCATGGGGCATGGCATGGCTTCCAAAGTAATGGTGGAAGTTACCGGTATATGAAAAAGGTCTTGCTTTTTGGCAACCCGAATGTGGGTAAAAGTGTGGTCTTTACCCGCCTGACCGGTGTCCAAACCATGTCTGCCAATTATCCCGGTACTACGGTCACCTTTAGCCGCGGCCAGATGAAACTGGGTGATGAAATTGCCGAGGTTATAGATGTGCCCGGTTCTTATACACTTGAGCCTACCTGCGAAGCGGAAATAGTGGCCAGACGGATGCTGGACGAAGTGGCGGCTGACAAAGAGGGCGAAGTAATAATTCTGAACGTAGTAGATGCCACCAATCTGGAAAGAAATCTGTATCTTACTCAGCAGCTTCTGGAGAGGGGTTTGCCTACTGTTATCGCTATGAATATGTGGGATGAGACCCGCCACAAGGGCATAAAAATAGAGCTGGATAGGCTTTCGGAAATACTGGGCGTGCCCATAGCTCCAACCTCGGCTACCAGCGGCGAGGGTATAAAACAGTTGGTGGTACAGTTGCTTTCACCCCAAATTCCTTCTCTGGCCGTACAGGGGCAGGATGAACGCTGGCAACGTATCGGCGGTATTATTCACCAAGTACAGCAAATAACCCACAGACACCACACCCTTGGGGAAAGGCTGGCGGATGCCAGTGTGAGCCCTGTTTTGGGTGTGTTTATGGCTATGCTGATTATGGCGGCAGTTTTTATGGTGGTCCGTTTTGTGGGCGAGGGGCTGATAAGTTATGTATTTGACCCCATTTTCGATAACCTGTGGGCACCGGTAGTGCATTCTCTTTCCGATGCTTTAGGCGGCAGTGGTTTTCTGCACGGACTGCTGGTGGGTAATGTGTCCGGCGGGGAAATAAACTTCAAAGAGTCTCTGGGACTCCTTACCAGCGGTTTGTATGTGCCGTTTGCCATGGTTTTGCCGTACATAGTAGCCTTTTATTTGGTTTTGGGCATACTGGAAGATACCGGCTATCTGCCCCGTCTGGCGGTGCTGCTGGACAATGTAATGCACCATTTGGGCCTTCATGGATTTGCCTTTATACCCACTTTGCTGGGTTTGGGCTGTAACGTGCCGGCTATTATGGCTACCCGCAGCCTGGAAAGCCGTCGTGAGCGTTTTATTGCGGCTACTCTGGTCTCAGTGGCGGTGCCCTGCGTTTCTCTGCAGGCCATGATAATTGGCATGCTGGGGGGATTCGGGGTGGAGTATGTTTTTCTGGTGTTCGGCACTCTGTTTGCGGTTTGGCTGGGGCTGGGTATGATTCTGAACAAGATTACCCCCGGTTTCAGTCCCGAACTCCTTTTGGAAGTGCCTCCCTATCGCCTGCCCCCTGTCAATCTGGTATTTAAAAAGCTGGCCTTCAGGATTAAAAGTTTTCTGAAAGAGGCTTTGCCTATCATACTGGGGGTAGTGGCAGTTATAAATATACTAAATTTCACTAAAGTATTTGATGTTATCGCCAAGGTGGCTGAGCCGGTGGTGACCGGCATTCTGGGTTTGCCGGCTGAAGCGGCTGTGCCTCTGGTGGTGGGCTTTTTGCGTAAGGATGCGGCTATGGCGCTGATGGGTCCTCTGGATATGGGGCCTGAACAACTGGTGGTTGCCAGTTTGGTGCTGGCCATGCTGTTTCCCTGCATTGCTTCGCTGGTAATACTTTTCCGCGAACTGGGAAAGAGAGATGCCTTAAAATCAGTACTGGTCATGCTGATTGCGGCTTTCGGGGTGGGCGGGTTGATGAATCTTATTCTCTGAAAAAGGGCTTGATTTTTCTGCCAGAGCTATTTGGATTATAATAAGTAGATTATGACTCAGCCAGATTTGCCCAAGAGACAGATAAGTCAGGAAGCCGTATTGGTGGTTACGACCTTAAGTGCCTTCCTGACTCCTTTTATTTCATCATCTATAAATATCGCTTTGCCCTCCATGGGCGAAGAATTCGGTATTGATGCCGTCCACCTTAGCTGGATAGCCACCGCCTTTATTCTGGCGGCAGTGGTCTGTCTGGTGCCTTGCGGAAGGCTGGCGGATATCTACGGGCGCAAACGTATATTGACTATCGGCATCATTATTTATACTCTGGCTTCAATTTCCTCTGCACTTTCTCCCAATGAAGGCTGGCTGATATTCAGCCGGATTATTCAGGGTGTGGGCGGTGCCGGTATATTCGGTACTTCTGCTCCCATTCTCATTTCGGCTTTTCCTCCCGGTATGCGGGGACGGGTGCTGGGGATAAATGTAGCGGCAGTATATATAGGTTTGTCTGCCGGGCCTTTTCTGGGGGGCTTTCTTACCCAAAACTTTGGCTGGAGGAGTATTTTCTGGTCAAATGTGCCTTTGGGTTTACTGGTTATCGGGTTTATTTTCTGGAAGATGCGCGGCTGGGATATGGCCGAATCCAAGGGCGAAAAATTTGATTATCTGGGTTCACTGGTATATGGGCTTGGGGTGGTGGCGGCTATGGCCGGCACTACCATTTTGCCTGACCCGACTGCAGTCTGGTATATACTGGCAGGCCTTATAGCTTTCAGCGTGTTTATTTGGCGGGAACTGAATTTCACCAGCCCTATTTTTGATGTGCGTTTGTTTAAACGTAACCGTCCGTTTATCTTGTCCAATCTGGCGGCTCTTATAAATTACAGTGCTACTTTCGGGGTGGGCTTTTTGATGAGCCTGTATTTACAGTATATAAAAGGTTTCAGTCCCCAATCTGCCGGGTTGGTACTGGTGGCTATGCCCATTGTTCAGGCTTGTCTGTCGCCTTTTGCCGGCAGGCTTTCAGACCGCATTCAACCGCGTTTTGTGGCTACTGCCGGTATGGGCTTAACTACTATCGGGCTGGCCCTCTTGTCAACCCTGAGCACGGACACTCCGCTGGTATTTATAATAACTGCATTGATATTACTGGGGTTGGGCTTTGCCCTGTTTTCTTCTCCAAATACCAATGCGGTTATGAGTTCGGTTGAGAGAAAACACTACGGGGTGGCCTCAGGAACGCTTTCCACCATGCGTCTTTCCGGCCAGATGATAAGCTTGGCGGTGGTTATGTTCCTGTTTTCCCTGATACTGGGGCCGGTTCAGATTGGTCCGGAGAATTATGAAGGTTTTCTGACCAGCATGCGTACCGCTATGATACTTTTTACTACGCTGTGTTTTCTGGGTATCTTTGCGTCCCTGTCCAGAGGAAATACCCGCAAGGCCTGAGCTGGCTATTAGGTCTATTTCACTTGATAAAGAAGGTGGCTGCCTGCTTTACTGTTTGCCGGTAATCATCTGGTTTATACGGCTATAAGGGCAGGCTACCACCCCCAAATCATTTTATGAGTTCCTGTGCCCAAGCGGCGGCACGTTCAAGTTCGCCTTCTTTTAGAGGGCCTTTTTCAGTCTCTACGAAAAACCAGGTCGGCGGGGCTAAAAGCTGTCCGCCTTTTTGGGTCAGCGATGCGGCTATGCGGTCAGCGGCAAAGCCAAATATCTTGACTATCGGGTTGGAAAATCTGGTATCAAATGATGCTACCTTAATACCTTTCAAGGTGGGAAGATTTTTAATCAATTCCTGCAAGGGTTTGGTAGGACGGCCGCCCTGAGTCGGCGAGCCGAATATGACCAGGTCAAAGGTAAGCAGTTTTGACGGACTGATTTCGGTTGCTCTGCATACCTCAGCACCACTGCCGATAGCACTGGCTACAGACCGGGCAATTTGCTCGGTGTTGCCATAAAATGAATCATATATAACCAAAGATTTCATGATGTATCCTTGTCTTGTACCCGGTTTATTTTTGTTTCTTTATCTGGTAGCGGATAAGGGTTTTTAGTACTTTGGCATCCGGTTTGGATTGATATTCTTCCTCATGCGGGCCGGATATCTCATAACCGTTTGCGGCGATAAACCTGTGCAGGCGTTCCACAGATTCCATTTCCTGATCGTAAGACCCCAAATGCAGGATTTGGGCTACCGTGCCGTATTCCCAAGTTTCCAGCTTTACCTCGGTACCGGGTTCTTTCTGGGGCAGTGAAGTTATATTTTCAGGTACCGGTATACCGGCAATAATCACCCATTCATCCTTTGGATATAAATGGGCATCAGGGTAACGGGCACGCGGGCAACTTACTTTAAATGACTCTAATCCCTTCTTCAGCAGGTCAAATTTCAGGGTATATACAGAGCCAAACAAAGCCGGGAATATTTGGGAGAAAACCTTGTCCGGAGCACCCTTTCCCCTGACAACCGCCATCTTTTGATCTGGCATTTCCAGTATTACAGGATCAGTCTTGAGTTTGCGCGGTGACATCAGCACCTCCTTATCCGGAATATTTATGGTAAGTATAACACTCCTTGCGGCCTTGTTTAAGACTGCTTTTATAAATGGCTGGATTGTAAGGAGGGTACTTTGCGGTTATAATAAGCCCGATATGGTAGAGATACTTAGAAACAAGAGTTTTGCCACTCGTTTCCAGATACTTATTGAGATAGCTACTCACGGGCCTACTATTCAGCAGAGGGCTATAGCCCAAGAGCTGTCTATCACCCCGCAGGCCGTTTCAGACTATATAAGCCAGCTGGAAGGCGAAAGCATGATTACCTATTTGGGGCGTTCACGCTACCAGATAACCCGCGAAGGGGTAAACTGGGTGCTTAAGAATGTCCGGGAGGTAAAGGCCTATTTTGACGGGATAGACAGTGTCATAAACGGGATAGTGATATCACCCGCTATTGCCGAAAAGGATATAAAACAGGGCGAACAGGTAGGCCTGAAAATGGTAAATGGCCTGTTGTATGCCACTGCTGATTGCCAGACCAAGTCCACCGGGATTGCCGAAGCTGATGCCAAAGCCGGCGAAGATGTGGGCGTACGCGATATACAGGGGCTGATTGAATTCAGCTACGGGCTGGTGGCAGTGCTGGTTGTGCCGGGTATTGCCAAAGGCGGTTCGCGGCATATTGATTTGGAGCTTTTGAAAACCAGACTCAAAGGGGTTAGTCATGTAGGGGCAATCGGGCTTGAATCTGTGGCGGCACTGCACCGGGCCGGAATAGAACCCGATTACCTTTATGATGTTTCCGGAGTAGTTATAGATGCCGCTTTGCACGGGCTGTCTTCAGCGGTGGTTTGTACCGAAGAAGATGTATACGCTTTGGTATCCAGCCTTAAAGACCGCAATATTGAATACTCGCTGACCAGTCTCTAGTTCGTAAGTTCAGGGCAGACAAAAACAGCCTCTTTCGGAGGCTGTTTTATTATGTTCCGCTGTTCTGTTTTAAAAGACTGCCCAGATACGCTCCTATGAATACCATCAGCAGACCCAGCAGAACATTGGCCAGAATATTGGAAAAACCGTTAAAGTAGTCGCCATTTTTAAAGCAGTCTAAAGTTTCATAACTGAAGGTGGAAAAAGTGGTGAAAGCCCCCAGAAAACCGGCTGTCAGCATAAGTTTCAGGTGGGTATTGTGGCTGTCGGAGCTGAATCCCCACTGCATCAGGAAGCCCAGCACGAAACAGCCCAGGCAGTTTACAATCAGGGTTCCGTAAGGAAAGCTATCTCCCAACAATTTGACGGTAAGGTTATTCAGCCCGTAACGGCTGACTGCACCCAAAGCCCCGCCTGCCGCCAGCAGCAGTATTTCGCCCATTTAAACACCTCTTTTAAATGCTGATGAACAGATACGCCGAAAAGAGGCGTTTTTTGCCCCGGAATGACGGCAGTAAATGCAGGCTATCTGCCTGCCGGAATGCACCAGACAAAATATTCTAGCAGATGAATAAAATAAATTGAAATCCAAGTGGTTTTAGAGGGATATCAGTCCCGCCATCCCTCCGGCTGGAGACAATATTTGTCAAAAGCGGAGGAACAACGGTGATTGATAAACGGGGCTGGAGATTATTCGTATTCTACGAAATAGTTGTTAAGTTTGGTGTTTACCGAATTGAACAGCTTGTCTGAAAGCTCAAGATATTTATCCTTTTCTTCCTGAGTGAAGCAGTCAAAAATATCTTGGGTATAGTCATTGAATAACTCAGGGTTATGCTTGGCACGGTGCTCTTCAGTTATCTGGTAAACTGTCTTGCGGCCAATCTTCTGTTTTTCCAGATACCCTTTTTTTACCATGCGGTTCATTATCTGGAGGAGAGTGTTTGGCTCTTTGATTATAAGGCGGGCCATGGTATCCACATCAGCCTTGCCCAGATTTCTGAGCATATTCAAAATAGACATTTGCTCAAGGGTATATTCGGTATCGTGAGCCATTCGCTTTTGCATATAGCGCAAAATACTTAGATAGGTACAGCTGAAGTGGTGATAAAGTCTGTGATTCAGTTTGTCGAACATTTCTACCATTATGCTTTTTGTTTCTTTCCCCCATTAAATAAAACGTGCGCGCCATTATAACATATCAGGGCAAGTACTTTAAAAAAATACGCATATACATATGTAATAATACATATATAGCACCAATATCGGTTATTCAGCTTGCAGTCTGTCGTTTGGCGTGGGAGTGATTCTGCAAGGTTACTTCCGGAGTCTGGAAGTGTGTTTACGGCTTGACAGGGTTCTGGTATTTGTTATATTCTAATGCAACTAGTTGCAATTGCTTAATATTGCATAAGAGATGGTGATATGAACAGACCTGCTTCGGATATTGACTGGGCTAAAGCCTGGGATGACGCTACTGCCCAAAGAGGGCTGAGGGCTAATCTTGAGCGGCAGGGGCATAGCCGCGAGGATTTCTGGCAGAAATACCAGAGCTGGATGAGCCTGTATGTCAACCGTGATTACCCCGGGAAACTGCTTGAACGGATTATTGGCATTACCCGCGGGGGTGAAAGCCTGCTGGATATTGGTGCCGGTGCCGGTTCGTTTGCTATTCCTCTGGCCAAACAGGGTGTAAAAGTAACTGCCATTGAGCCTTCACCCAGACAGTCAGGTTTGCTGATGGCTGAGATTGAAAAAGAGTTACTTGCCAATATCAGGCTAGTCAGCCAGCCGTGGGAAGAACTGTTGCCCGAAGAAATAGGCTGTCATGACCATGTCATGGCGGTTTATTCGCTGGAAATGGAGAATATCCGCCTGGCACTGGAAAAGATGATAACTCTGGCCGCTAAGAATGTGTTTATTGTCCACACTGCCGGCAACGACCTCCGCCCTATTCTGAAGACTCTTTTCGGGCTGCAGGCCTCGCCTGATTATATTTATATATACAACGTACTCTACCAGATGGGTTTCAGCCCTGACGTAGAGGTGTTTTACCGTAATTATCAGATACTGCTGGATGTCCAGCTGGAGATGTTCTCCTACAACCCTGGGCTCAATCCGGAAGAGCTTGCCAAGCTGAAAGAACATCTGACGGATAGCGGTAAAACTTTTACTGAGGGCGGACAGGTCTGGCTGAAACGCCAGAATAGAGATGCCCTTATCTGGATTAAAAAGGAGGTTCAGTAATCTGGTGATTAAAAATTGGAAAAAGTTTAAGAAAGTCTGGCTTATCGGTCTGGCGGCAGTGATATCGCTAAGCCTGTTTGCTGGCTGTGAGCAGACAACACCCAATGCAGATGATACTGCCACGGCTATTACCCTGAAGGTCGGTTCTACCAAACCCTTCAAGACGACCAACCGCTTCAGTGACTACTGGTACGGGGTGTTGACTAACCTGACTACCCATGACAGCCTGATAAGGCTGGGGGATGACATGTCCATCAAGCCCTGGCTGGCCAAATCATGGACAGTGTCAGATGACGCTAAGACATTTGTTTTTACCATTGCGGATAATGCCTACTGGCATGACGGCACTAAGCTGACGGCTGAAGATGTGGCCTTTTCTGTGGAATACTACCGTGATTACATTGCTTCGGCCAGCTGGATGAAAGATGTAATAGCTGATGTCAGCTTTTCGGGGGATACAGTTACCCTTTCTCTGTCCCGTCCCTACGGTAACCTTCTGACCGAATTTATGACCTATTCCATTGTCCCCAAACATATCTGGCAGGATGTGACTGACCCGCTTAAGTATAACCAGACGGATATGACAGTCGGTTCGGGTCCGTTCGTATTTGAAAGTTTTGACCTTTCTTCCGGCAAGTTTATCTTCAAGGCTAACGAAGACTATTTTCAGGGCAAGCCCACCATTGACCGCCTTGAGGTGGATATTTACCAGAATATGGACGCTTTGGTTTTATCACTTGCCAAAGGTGATATAGATACCTGGTGGGATTACTCCGGGACTTTCCCCTATACCAGCATACCCGCCCTGATAAAGTCCAGTAAGGTGGACTTTGAGACCAGTACCTATCTGGGTGTGCCGTCTGCGCTGGGTTTTAACCTTGAAGACGGCCCTGCCAGCGATATAAATGTCCGCAAGGCTATTGCGGCGGCTATAAACTACCAGCAGATAATAGAATACTTTTATGCGGGCTACGGTAGTGTGCCTACCACCGGTTTTGTTCCCCCCACCCACCCCAATTTCAATGCTGACCTGCCTTCTCTGGCATATAATCCTGCAGAGGCCAATGCCCTGCTGGATGCGGCCGGACTGCTGGATACAGATGGGGATGGTATCCGTGAGGATTCATCCGGACAGAATATTTCCCTGAGACTGCTGGCCAGATCTGACCAGTCTACCAATATGCGTCTGGCTGAAATACTGCGGGATGCCCTGTCTGAGATTGGGCTTGGGGTAGAGATAAGAGCCCTGGACCTTTCGGCTTGGGCTTCGGTAAAAGATGCACTTGACTACGATATGGTTCTGTTCGGGGCTACTCCTTGGGGTACTCTGATGCATGCCGGGCATGGTTCGGGGTACTTTGACTCCAGACGTACCGGTCAGGGTGTTTTGCACAATCTGGACGCGGCTGAATATCTGGCCGCCTGTGACGCCAGACTGGCTACGGCTGACCCTGCCCAGCAGGCGGTGCTTGACCTCCGGATACAGGAACTTACCGCCGAGTATCTGCCGGGTATTGCCCTGGCCTGGACTGAGAGTGTCTACCCTTACCGGCAGGGTTGGTCAGGCTGGGTGATAGATAGTATCTATGGCGGGGTGTTTAACGGATTTTCCTTCTTGAGTGTCCAGTCCCCCTAGAGTATTATGGCTGGCCGGGGTTTTTATATCCCGGTCAGCCTTTATTCACTTTATAAAATATGCAAAGACATTATCACCCTGCGGCCAGCTTTCTGGGTAAGGCGCTGCGTTACAGCATCGTACTTATAGTTATTATTGCCTTAAATTTTCTTATTCCCAGAGTTATGCCGGGAGACCCGGTTAAAAATATACTGGGTGAACAGGCCTACTATACCGCGGAGGATGTGGCCGCTCTTTCAGCTGAACTGGGGCTGGACAAACCCGTATACCAGCAGTTCGGTGACTATCTGGGCGGACTCTTTAGCGGTGACTGGGGCTACTCGTACCTGTATATGCAGCCGGTTCTGGAGGCAGTGGGCGGGCATCTGCTATGGACGCTGGTACTTATCCTGCCGGCTATTATACTGGGGGCGCTCCTTGCCGGGCTGGCCGGGTTGGTGGCGGGCTATTTCCGGAAGACTCCTCTGGACATAGGTCTGACCAGCGGTTTTATGCTGGTTTATGCCATGCCTCATTACTGGATTGCCATGCTTATGCTTATGTTTTTCAGCTTCAATCTGGGCTGGTTTCCCATGGGCAAGGTGACTACCGGCGGGCTGAGCGGTTTTGCCTATTTTGCAGACCTGCTCTGGCATATGGCGCTGCCCCTGCTGGTTATTACCCTGTTTAAGGCGGCCTATGATTTTCTGATTATGAGAAATACGGTTATCTCCATTTGCGGAGAAGATTATATCCTGATGGCCAGAGCTAAGGGGCTCAGCCGCGGGCGGATTCTTTTTAAACATATACTCAGAAATTCACTTGCTCCTTTGGTGACGGTTACCGCTATTCAGTTTGGCATGCTTTTTTCGGGAGTACTGCTGGTGGAAACCGTTTTTTCCTGGCCGGGCATGGGGACGCTTATTTATGAAGCTATCGGGGCGCGTGATTATCCACTTATTCAGGGTGCCTTTTTAATTATTGCAGTTTGTGTCCTGCTGGCTAACATGACGGCAGACCTGCTTTACAGACGCCTTGATCCGAGGACAGCTTAAGATGAATATCCTTAAAAAACTGACCGCAAATAAACTCCTGTTCTTCGGGGTGGTACTTCTGGGGATATTCGTGCTTTCAGCGGTATTTGCTCCGCTGATTTCCCCGCATGACCCGTGGACTTACGGACAGGCTTTTCTGCACCCTTCTGCCCAGCATCTGCTGGGGACTAATGACGTGGGGCAGGATATATTTTCCGAGCTGGTTTATTCTGCCAGAGTATCCCTGTGGGTAGGTTTTGTATCTGCCTCTCTGGCTACTTTGCTGGGGGTGGCGGTGGGTATCTGGGCAGGATTCCGCCGCGGCTGGCTGGATAATGTACTGATGGGTATGGCTGATATATTTCTGGTTATACCGGCTCTGCCTCTGGTAATACTCCTTTCGGTATATCTGGGACCCAGTATCTGGAATATTATTCTGGTTATCGCCCTGACTCTCTGGCCGGGGACGGCACGGGTAATCCGTTCGCAGGTGATTACTATCCGCCAGAGCGGTTACGTGGAATCCGCCCGTATTATGGGGGCAAGTGAATTCCGCCTGATGTGGCGGCATGTACTTCCGAATGTATTGCCACTGGTGGCTGCAAAGTTTATTCTGGCGGTGGCGGTGGCCTTGCTCCTTGAGGCTTCCATGAGTTTTCTGGGTCTGGGTGACCCGTCTCAAAAAAGCTGGGGCATGATGCTTCATTATGCTTTTTCACGGGGAGGATTTGTCCAGAACCTGTACTGGTGGTATCTGCCGCCGGGACTGTGCATTACCCTGTGCATACTGGGGCTGACCTTTATCAATATGAGTTTTGAAGACCGTACTGATCCCCGGTTGCAAAGGATACTGGACAGATGAAAAACCTGCTGGTAGTTTCCAACCTGCACGTTTATTTTGAGACTCCTGCCGGTCTGGTGCGGGCTAACAACGGGTTGAATCTGCACCTTGAAGAGGGTTGTAATCTGGGTATTATGGGGGAGAGCGGCTGCGGCAAGACTGTACTTGTCTATACCCTGCTGGGGCTGCAGCAACCCGGTAAAATTATAACCGGCAGTATACTTTTCAGCGGCAGAGAGCTGGTAAATCTGCCCGAAGCTGAGCTGAACCATATAAGGGGCAGGCAGATTGCCCTTATCCCTCAAAACCAGTCTACCGCTCTCAATCCCCTTTTAAAGGTGGGTGAACAGATAGGCGAGGTTTGCGTGAACCTGAACAGGCCTGACATAAGGCTGGAGGGGGCTAGAAGGTTACTTTCGGATTTGGGATTGGGTGATATTCATTCGGTTGAGCATATTTTAAAAAGCTATCCCCACCAGCTGTCCGGGGGTATGCGCCAAAGAGTGCTGACGGCCATGGCGCTTCTTTCAGAGCCGGATTTACTGGTGGCAGACGAACCTACTACCGCACTTGATGCCAATACCCGTACCACCACCCTGAATATACTGAAAGAGGCATCCAAAAGAACCAGCCTGCTGGTTATCAGCCATGACTTACCTGCTCTGAAAACCCTCTGCCCAAAGCTGGGGGTAATGTATGCCGGGCGGATTGTGGAGTATGGTGATACCTTAAGCCTGATGTCAAACCCCCTTCACCCTTACAGCCGCCTGCTTATGAAATGCCAGCAAGCCGGAGATTATCTTGATATACCTTTGACAGGTTTTGAAAGCCGGGATTTACTGGGAGATAATGAAGGTTGTAGTTTCGCCCCGTTCTGTCCACAGGCAACCGGGATTTGTTTTAAAGAATTACCCCTTGAAGTTTGTCTGGACAATAGCAGAGTGGTTTGCCATCTTTATACCCAAAGCGGGATGAAGCTGTGTTAAAAGCCGAAAATCTGTCAGTCCATTTTGTAGTCAGGCATAACCCGCTGGTACGTTTGAAGCACCCAGACCACACCATCAGGGCTGTTTCCGACGTGAGTATTGAACTGAAAAACGGAGAGATACTGGGTCTGGTAGGTGAAAGCGGTTCGGGCAAGACCACTCTGGCCAGAGCCTTGGCAGGGTTGGTTCGCCCTTCTGGCGGGCAGGTATTATACCGGGGGAGTGACCTGCAAAAAATGGATGCCTTTGAGTTCAAAAAATACCGCCGCGAAGTCCAGCTAATACTGCAGGACTCGGATTCAACTCTGGACCCTCGCATGAGGCTTGTAGAGCTTTTGGAAGAGCCTCTAAAGATAAACCGGCACTTAGATAAGGCTGAAAGACAAGATTTGGTTTCAGCCATTATGGAGAAAACTTTTATTCCTCCTTCGCTTGCGGGTCGCTACCCCACGGAACTGTCCGGCGGGCAGCGTCAGCGGGTGTCACTTGCCAGAACCCTGCTGGTAAGGCCTAAAATAATAATCACTGATGAACCTTTGAGCGGGCTGGATACTATCCTTCGTTACCAGTTGCTCAAGCTTATGCTGGAGCTTAAAGAGGAATACGGTTTAAGCTACCTGCTTATTTCCCATGATTTACAGATGATTAGTTCAGTTTGCAACCGTGTGGCAGTCATGTACCGGGGCAAGCTGGTTGAGGTAATGGAAAGCGGAAATATGTCTTCGGCTGTTCACCCCTATACGAAAATGCTGCTGGCAGGGCTGGCACTGGGGCTTGAAGAAGGCCATGACCTGCATCACCATGCTGAAGACGGGCAAGGCTGCGGTTTTGCCGGGCGTTGCCCGGTGCATTTACCGATTTGCCACCAGGAAACTCCATTTTTGAAAGAGGTGTCTGAAAATCATCTCTGCGCCTGTCATTTAGCCTGAATTAAGCGGGGGCGAAATCTCATTGCCTGTGGCTTAGAGGTCTCCGAATATCTTGGGGGCTTCTTTTTTCAGTATCTCTTGGATTAGGTTAGCTACTACCCTCATTTCCGGCTGGGCGGACGGGGCAGTGCGCAGTTTCAAAATATGCCGCAGTTCGCGGAAATTCCAGGTGCAGATAATCTCGGTGGCACAGGCATTGGGCAGTACGTAACGGGCTATTTCAGGCTTTATACCCGCTTCCAGCAGTTTGCGGTAGGAATCCCAAGCGCTTTCCATAGCCTGATTGAACAGCGCCAGTTTGGCACTATCTCCTTCGGTAATTTCAGGCGGGGTGATAAACTCGGCCTGATTTTCCTTAACGTAACGCTGGCTTCGCTGGGAGTAACTGCCAATACGGTGTCTGACCAGCTCATGGGTAACCACCCGTGAGGCCTTTATATAAAAAGTGGCCGAAACATGCTCAAGCAGGCTTTCGTGCCCTTGTTTGATGCGTGTCTGAAGCCAGTCCTGGCTGCTGCCAAGTTTATTGCCGCTGGCGTAACAAAGCCGTCCGGCTTGTTCTGCCAGATTTTCGGCATCCGGAGTAATGGCCAGCAGTTTTACTTCTACGTTATATTCCATAAAAGGCGTCTCCTTATGCCGAAAGGATACCAATTCAGAAGTATTTTCACAAGCGGAAACAGCCATGGTAGAGCATTTGGGTGTACCGTTCACTTCAAATGGAGTTTTGGCTGATATATAGTAATTCTAAATGAAAAAATAAAGTATAATATGTCCATCTATTCAAGTAGAAAGATACAATATATTACTAAGTACAGCGGGGAGGTTAACCTCCCCTGTTGCTATCCCCCGGTTTTTATAGATTAGTAGCCGAAATTATTCAGCATAAAGCAGATTTTTCGGTTAGTCTAATGATTGTCTGAGTTGCCTGATAAATGTGGCTACTTTTTCAAGTGAAGGGTCTGTCTGGACAAGCTGCAGGATACGGCTGCCTACTATTATCCCGTCGGAAAATTTTGCGATATTTTGGGCTTGTTCGGGGGTTGAAATACCAAAGCCCACTGCCAGAGGCTGGCGGGCGGTTTTCCTTACCCTGTTTACAAAACTGCTCAAATCAGCCGGCAAGTTGGCAGTTGCCCCGGTAACGCCTGAGTGGGAAACGAGATAAATAAACCCCCGTGATTTGGCGGCAACTAGCTTAATCCGTTCGTCGGTACTGGTGGGGGCTAACAGAAAGATTATATCCAAGCCGGCTTCTGTGGCGGCAAAGTCTATGTCTTGGGCTTCTCCCGGCGGCAGGTCAGGAATAATAAATCCGCTTACACCCGCAGTTGCACACTTTTGGCAGAACTTGGTCAGTCCGTAGTTGTAAATGGGATTATAATAGCCCATGAATACCATGGGTATGGAGATTTTTTCTTTGAGCAGGGCGGCAACAGATAAACAGACTTCAGGCGTCACCCCGTTCTGGAGTGCCTGATAACTGGCATTTTGAATAGTAACTCCGTCTGCCAGCGGGTCTGAGAAGGGAATACCCAGCTCTATAATATCCACCCCGTTTTCTTCCAGCAGAGGCACCAGCCGCAGGGTGGTTTCAATATCCGGGTAGCCGACTGTTATGTAAGCTATAAGAGATTTTCGTTTTTGGAATGCATCACTGATACGGCTCATATCTTTACCCCCATTGCTTTTTGAACAATATCCATGTCTTTGTCCCCTCTGCCGGAGAGGTTTATGACTATATTTTTGTTTTTCGGCATGCCGACTGCTATTTTCAGGGCATGGGCAATGGCGTGGGAAGATTCCAGAGCAGGCATTATCCCTTCCAGCGAGCATAGCAGTTTGAAGCCGTTCAGGGCTTCTTCATCTGTGACCGAAACATATTCCACCCGCTTATTATCTTTCAGGTAGCTGTGTTCAGGTCCTACGCCGGGATAATCCAGCCCGGCCGAAATACTGTGGGTTTCAATCACCTGTCCATGCTCGTCCTGAAGCAGGTAGGACATGGCGCCGTGGAGTATACCCACCTTGCCGGCACTAAGGGTGGCCGAATGTTTGCCGGTGCTGATGCCGCTGCCGGCAGCTTCCACCCCGATAAGACGTACGCTTTGGTCTGGTATGAAATCATAGAAAATACCCATGGCATTGCTGCCTCCGCCAACACAGGCAACAATGCAGTCAGGTAGTCCCCCCAGCTGTCTTAAGGACTGGGCTTTGGTTTCCTGCCCGATAACTGCCTGAAAATCCCGTACCATAGCCGGATAAGGGCGCGGGCCGACCACCGAACCGATTATATAATAAGTGGTCTCCGGGTTGCTTACCCAGTCACGCATAGCTTCATTGATGGCGTCTTTCAGGGTACGGCTGCCCGAAGATACGCTTCTGACTTCCGTTCCCATCAGCTTCATGCGGAATACGTTCAAGGCTTGACGTTTGATGTCATCTTCGCCCATATAGACAATGCATTCCAGCCCCAGCATGGCGCAAACAGCTGCGGTGGCTACCCCGTGTTGCCCCGCCCCTGTTTCGGCAATTACCCTTTTCTTTCCCATATGCAAGGCAAGCAGCCCCTGACCGAGTGCGTTGTTGATTTTATGGGCACCTGTATGGGCCAGGTCTTCCCTTTTCAGGTAAATTCTGGCACCCCCCAGATGTTCAGTCAGCCTTTCTGCCAGATACAGCGGAGTGGGCCGCCCCGAAAAGGTGTTTGAAAGGGATTTCAGGCGTGACTGGAAAGTCTCGTCTTTTTTGGCTTGTTCATAAGCCTGTTCCAGTTCGTTTAGGACTGGCACCAGTATTTCAGGTACAAACTGCCCGCCATACTTGCCGAAATACCCCGGTTTACCGGTGCTATCTACTTTAGGCATTTTTCTACTCCCAGCATATTTAAATATTCCACCTCTTTAACCAATTGGCAAAACTGTTCCGGATACAAAGACTGCGCCCCGTCAGACAGAGCGCTGGGCGGGTCTGAATGGACTTCTACTATCAGTCCGTCTGCCCCTGTTGCAATGGCTGCTCTGGACAGGGGGATAACATAATCACGGCGTCCGGCGGCATGGCTGGGGTCTACTATGATGGGCAGGTGACTTAAGGCCTTGACGGACAGGATGGCGCTTAGGTCCAGTGTAAAGCGGGTATTGTCCGAAAAGGTGCGGATACCCCGTTCGCACAAAATAACTTGAGTGTTGCCTTCGGCTATTATATATTCGGCTGCCATCAGCAGTTCTTCAATAGTGGCTGACAGCCCCCGTTTTAAAATGACCGGCTTTTTTGTCTGGCCTGCCCTGCGTAACAGAGAGTAATTTTGCATGTTTCGGGCACCTATCTGGATAATATCTGTGCTGGCTTCAACCAGCTTCAGGTTTTCAGAGTCGGTGGCTTCGGTAACAATAAGCAACCCAGTTTCAGAGCGTACTTTTTCCAGTATTTTGAGGCCGGCTTTGCCCAAACCCTGAAAGCTGTAGGGTGAAGTGCGGGGTTTGAATGCCCCTCCCCTGAAGAGCTTGGCACCGCCCTCTTTTACCTGACGGGCTATGCGGAGGGTCTGTTCTTCACTTTCCACCGAGCAAGGTCCGGCAATGATAACCGGTTTGCAGCCGTTTCCTATTTCTACCTCTCCCAGACGGATAACTGTCGGTTTGGGGCAGGTTTCATGGCTGACCAGTTTATAGGGCTTGGTCACCCGCAATACTTCTTTCACACCTTCCAGTGCCAGAAAAGGGCTTTCCTCCACCATACCCTGATTGCCCACTATGCAGACGGCGGTTCGGTGGTCACCCGGTATGGGTATGCCCCGGTAGCCTGCATCCGTAATCTCACGGATGACGTTATCTATCTGTTCCTGAGTTGCATCGTTTTTCATTATTACTAACATATCCGGTTACCATCCGCATCTTTCACCCGTTCAATGAAAAGGTGTATTTTGGCTGTATCTTTTATCCCGTCTGTTTCCACTCCGCTGGCAACGTCTATTCCCCATGGTTTGGCTATTTTTATAAATCCCTGTATGTTTTCCGGATTAAGTCCGCCGGCCACCATGACGGGGTATTTCAGAGAGACCTGTTTTACAATCTGCCAGTCAAAACTTTGACCGCTGCCTCCGAATAAGGCCTTGGTATGGGTATCCAGCAGGAATACGGGTGTTTTTTTCAGGGCTTTAAGCCCGGCCTGTATTTCCTGAATAACCAGTTCGGCGGTAGTGCCTTCGGCAACGTGAATAACCTTGATAACCGGCAGGTTTACCTGATTGCAGTATTCCCAGCTTTCGTTACCGCTTAGCTGTACCCTGTCCAGACGGCAGACGGAGGCAATCCGGTTTACTTCTTCTGCCGTCTGGTTGGCAAAGACGCCTACCAGCATCGGTCTTGGGTTTAGTGGTTTCAGGGCTTCGGCTATCTCAAGTGCTTTCTCCGTGGTGATGCGCCGTTTGCTTTCGGCAAATACCACTCCGGCAAAGTCAGCCCCTGTCCGGGCTGTGGCCAAGGCTTGTCCAACCTCTGTCAAGCCGCAAATCTTAGTCTTAATCACAGCAGTTCCCTCATTTTGGCGGCAATATCAACCGAGGCTGTTAAGGCTTCTCCTACCAGCACTGCATCTACTCCCAGTTCTTCCAGACGGGAAATATCTGCTCTGGTCTGAATGCCGCTTTCACTGACAACTATGCACTCAGGGGGTATCAGGGGGCGAAGCCTTTCGGTTACAGTTAGGTCTATTTTAAACGTATGCAAATCACGGTTATTCAGGCCGATAATCCGGGCATTACTCTCTAAAGCTATTTCCAGCTCTGACCGGGTATGCACTTCCACCAGACATTTCATGCCCAGCTTATGGCTGAGTGAAAGCAGTTCCTGTAACCTTTCGGGAGACAGCATGGCTACTATCAGCAAAATAGCGTCTGCCCCGTACAGGCGGGATTCATATACCTGATACGGGTCATGGATAAAATCCTTACGGAGAAGTGGCAGCTTTGATGCCACCCCTGATTCGCGTATTTTCTTCAGGTTGTCAAGGCTTCCCATAAAATGGTGTTCTTCTGTCAAAACCGAAATGGCGGAAGCCCCGTTTCGGGCATATATGCCGGCAATATCCACCGGGTCAAAATCCGGGCGGATTATCCCTTTTGACGGAGAGGCTTTTTTTACCTCGGCAATCAGCCTGACCTGCCGCCCTTTAAGCTTCATGGCCATGTCAATGGGTAGATAGGGTATGTCCAGTACCAATTCCTGCAGTTTTGCTAATGGCAGCCGCATTTTTCTCCGCTCCAAATCAGGCAGGTTGTCGGTGACAATACGTTCCAAAATCATGGTTTTACCCGCTTGCCAAAGACTGGCTGAGTTTAATCAAAGATTCTAGCTTATTAAGTGCCAGCCCGTTGTCAATTATTTCTGCGGCCAGAGAGATACCTTCGGCAATGGTGTCAATCTTGTCTGCCACCATCAGGGCGGCGGCCGCATTCAGCAGAACTACATCCCGTTTGGGCCCTTTTGCACCTGAGAGTATGGCCCGCAGGGTAAGTGCGTTTTCCTCTGCCGCACCCCCTTTGACAGCCTGAAGGGAAACCTGTTCTAAGCCCATTTCTCGGGGTGAAACCGTATGGCGAAATTTGATTATCTCTTTGTCTTTCAGTTCCCAGATAACAGAGTCTCCGCTGATAGACATTTCGTCCATGCCGTCCAGACCGTGTACCACCAGAGCATGCTTGATATCCATGTGGCAGAGGGCTGAAATAATCTTGTCACCCAGCCCTATTTCAGGTACGCCGATAAGCTGGTACTGGGCACTGGCCGGGTTGGTCAGCGGACCTAAAATATTGAACACGGTGCGGATGCCTATTTCACGGCGGGAAGGGGCTACAAATTTCATGGCGGGATGAAAAACCGGGGCAAACATGAACCCGATACCTATTTGCTCTATACATATTTTTACCTGTTCGGCATTTAGATCTATTTTTATGCCCAGTGCTTCCAGCACATCGGCACTGCCGCACATACTGCTTGCCGCCCGGTTGCCGTGCTTGGCCACTTTTATGCCGGCTCCTGATATAACAAAGGCGGCGGTGGTAGAAATATTAAACGTGTTTATCCCGTCCCCGCCAATGCCCACTATGTCCAGTACCGGAGTGCTGGTGGATATACGGGTAGACTTTGCCCGCATGACATTTGCCAGACCGGCTATCTCTTCGGCGGTTTCACCCTTGACCCTGAGAGCAGTCAGGAATGCCCCAATCTGGGCAGGAGTAGTTTTTCCCTCCATGATTTCGTCCATGACTGAGGCAGACTGTTCAAGAGTCAGAGATTTACCCAGAACTAAAGACCCGATGGCTTCTTTAATCATTTATTTACTCTCTTTTACCTGATACAGGTGCATAGTATTTCAGAAAATTGCCCAAAATCTCCTTGCCGCATTCGGTTTTGAATGATTCGGGATGGAACTGTATGCCTTCAACCGGGTACTCTTTGTGCCTAAGCCCCATAATGGTGCCGTCATCTGTCCAGGCGGTTATTTCAAGACACTCCGGTAGGGTCGGTTTATCAACTATAAGGGAATGGTAACGTATGGCGGGAAACCCTTTGGGCAGACCTTTAAAAATACCCCGGTTGTTATGCTGTATCAGAGACTGTTTGCCGTGCATTATCCGGTCTGCCTGTCTGACAATCCCCCCGTAGGTATGCCCGATGCACTGGTGACCCAGACATATACCGAGGATCGGCAGTCTGGGGCCGAAATGGCGGATAATGTCATTGGACATCCCTGCCTGAAGGGGTGAAGATGGTCCGGGTGAAATCACGATATATTCAGGACCTAGGGCTTCTATGGCATCAAGGGTAATCTTGTTATTGCGGACTACCTTAACCTCCTGCCCCAGTTCGGAAAAATACTGAAAAAGGTTATAGGTAAAACTGTCGTAATTATCAATTAGTAATAACATGCGGTTTCTCCGATGCCTGATTTTCTGCCCTGTCCAGAGCTTTCAGCAAAGCCTGAGCTTTGTTTAATGTTTCCTGATACTCATGTTCGGGTACGCTGTCACTTACTATGCCGCAGCCTGCCTGGATATGGGCAATGCCTCCCTTGACAACCATGGTGCGTATGGCTATAGCCATGTCCATATTGCCCGAATAAGAAAAATATCCGACTGCCCCGGCATAAATGCCTCTCTTTTCGGTTTCCATTTCAGCTATTATTTCCATAGCTCGTATTTTAGGTGCGCCTGAGACTGTGCCTGCCGGGAAGCAGGATTGCAAAGCCTCAAACGGAGTAATGTTTGGTTTTAATTTGCCCTGTACGTGGGAAACCAGATGCATTACGTGGGAATAGCGTTCCACATCCATGACGTCGGTTATGCGGACTGTGCCCGGCTGGCTTATACGCCCGATATCGTTTCGTCCCAAATCCACCAGCATGATATGTTCGGCACACTCTTTTTCGTCATGGCGGAGTTCCTGCTCAAGACTGGTGTCTTCTTTCTGGGTTTTGCCCCGTTTTCTGGTGCCTGCCAGAGGGCGGGTCATAACCTCGCCGTCTTCCACCCGTACCAGTACCTCCGGCGAGGCGCCCACAATCTGGAAATCACCGAAATCCAGATAGTACATGTATGGTGAAGGGTTTACCGAACGCAAGGCACGGTAGATGTCAAAGGGATGGGCGGAGGTGGGTCTGGACAGACGCTGTGACAAAACTACCTGAATAGCTTCGCCTGAGTTAAGGTAATCTCTTATTTTGGATACCTTGCCCTCAAAATCCGCCTGTTTGAAATTGGATTTCATTTCGGGGATACTTGCGGCGGTAGATTTTGGGGCGGTTTCGGGCAGCGGCTTTCTAAGGCGGTTAACCAGATTTTCTATATTCCGGATAGCCTGATTATATGACGTTTCAATATCCTGTTCGGTATGGACATAGCTTAGTACTTTTATGGAATGGCTGATGTGGTCAAAAACCAGCATGGTATCAACCAGCATGAAGACTGCTTCCGGAAGATTTAGGGGGTCAGCCGATGGCGAGGGCAACTCCTCAAAGCGGGTAACTGCCTCGTAGCCCAGAAAACCCACCGCCCCGCCGCAGAAACGGGGCAAATCCCCCACCGGTACTACCCGGTATTTGTTTAGTTCATTTTCAACTTGGGTTAGAGGGGGAACGGTATCTGTCTGATAGGCTGTAAGCACTTTATGGGGGTTGGTGCCGATGAAACTATATCGGGCTACGCGCTCCCCGCCTTCCACACTTTCCAGCAGAAAAGCATTTTGGCTGTCTTTGATTTTCAGAAAAGCGGAAACCGGGGTTTCAAGGTCGGCCATAATCTCACAGGAGATGGGTATCAGGTTGCCCTGTGCGGCCAGTTTTTTTACTTCGGCTAAAGATGGGTAATACATTTTAACGGGCACCTCGCAAAAAAATAAATCCCTCGTCCTTTTTAGGGGCGAGGGATTAACCTTCGCGGTGCCACCCTAATTATCCCTGCAAAAAATACAGGAGCATCTTTTTTCGGGTGCGGCCCGGATTTCTCAGAGCGATACCCTAGGCTTTGATAACGGTACCCTTCCGTCAAAACCTACTCAAGTTTCCTTTTTCGGCCTGCGACTCCTGAGTCCATTCAGTTCTATGCGCTAGCACCGGCTCTCACCTTGCCCGGCTCTCTGAGCTTCGCTTTAGACCTACTAATCTCATTCCTAGTCTGTAAAACAATATTACAATATAAAAAATGTCTTTGTCAATGTTATCTTGGTTACGTTATTGCCGGAGTTTCTTGCGGGACTGGCTAAGCGGGAGGGTTTAACTTTTTACTATTTTTTATTTTTGTTGATGTAAATTGTTAAAGCTTTTGCAGATAAATTTAAGACATAGAGTAAGGAAATTGCCACCATAATGCCCAGTATTGCTAAAATAAAACCCAGTGTGTCCATAATCAAATTCTCTCCTGTTATCTGAATAATGCCTGATATACCGGTGAAATTATAACACCAGTTATACGTATAACGATACTTCATCTCAGTTTTAGCAGATAACAATTCATGTATAGTAGCCGGTGACAGTTGTTTAGTGCCATTTATAAAAACAGCCCCCGTGACAGTTAAGTCAAAGGGGCTTTTTCACGTTCAAAAAATGGTGGGCGGTATAGGATTCGAACCTATGACCCCCTGCGTGTAAATTGTATCCCTACCCTATTTTTTAGTGGTTTTAAAGCTAAACTCTTGACTTCTGGCAACGCTTATTTTAGCTTTAATAGCCCATTTTCATAGATCAAATTGAAAAGCATTAGTGCCAAATTAGTGCCAGCAATTAAGTGTGAAAACACAATCTTATCATTCGATCACTTATTTATTGCCTATTTGGTGGAGTATCATTTTTTGGGCCTATTTTTGTTTAGTATTAAATGTTTTGAACGAGTTTTTATATGTTCTGCTAAAAATTTCACTAATTCGAATATTTGCCAAAGGAGATATAGGAAACTCCATAGTGTTATGAACATAATAGTGCGAAAAATTATAAGGGTTGGATCTCCAACTAAAATTAGGATTAATCCAGAAGTTAGATTAATAATAGCAATGAGAGTTACCCATTTGAATGGCCAAGTATCTTGCTCTATAGGATAAACTTTTTCAACTAGTGTTATATACTTCTCATCCAAAAAGACAACAAATATAGCTAATGCTGCTAATACTATACCAAGTAAGGTTGCGCTTACTGTAACAACCGCTAAACCAACTTGTATACTAACTGTGCTTAAAGTATCTTTGTCTCCCCAAAAAGCAATTAGGCCAGCTATAATGAGTGTAATCCAGAGAGCTGGATCTCGAACTATCTCTTTACCCCATCCACTCATATTTTATGAACAGCTCCGATTGATGAATTTATTATAAGCACTTATTAGTATCTTCCAAATACTATTGTCATCTTTTGGCAATGGCTCACCTATCTTTTCTACGGGGATTCTCTTCTTTGAATCAAATATTTTTGTTCGGCCATCCTTCTCGCCGCACGCACTTATTGTAGAATATCCAGATTCCCCATACTTCACCAAGTCTTGTATTGTACTTTCTATTTTTAGAGAGCCATAACCCTTAGCCTTTTTTAATACTATTTTTGCTTTGTCAGCATTTGTATTCTCTAATATCTGTCCGACTAATTTGGGATGTTTTGAGTAATCTGGATTAGGGGCACGTAGGTTTGCCGTGAATGTTAATATAGAATCAACACTTTTTGACCAATCATTAAATTGTGTAGATTCCACTAGATCCTCAATCTCCATACCGTTGGTATAATCTAAAAAACCTTCAAATGCTCCTCTAAAAGATTGATACCTTATGTCTGGCGTCTTTGTTTCGAATGTCAAAATGTGGGTATGCAAATCTAATATCCAATAAACATAATTAGATTGCCTAGCATTAACAATTTCTTCCGTGAAGTCCATTGCCTGTTCATCATAATTAGTCTTTTTTTCGATCCCAACTGAAACAAATCCGAGTTTTCCTGCCAGAAATCCATCAAAATTTCGAGGTAAACTAAATCGCCATGTCCGCCCATAGCGATTAATGCTTTTATCAGGACTTATGATATCGCGAATGGCGTCTTCAAAATTCTCTACAGGATATGGTTGGAAAAGAGTCATCTGAGGTATATAAGCAAGTTTGCAAAAATAAACAGAAGTAGATTTATTCATTTAAACCTCGTTTACGCTAATATTATCATATACTCCTTAATTTACAATAGATATCCCTATTTATCCATGATGTATTATTTGATTAGTAAATGGGATTTACTCCACTCCTTCAATTTTAGCCCCCATCTTAAGGGCGGTTTCTAATAGATGATTACTAGGCTTGTCTATGTTGGAAACTAATCCCTGCCTTTTGGCTACGTCATCCTTGAATTCTTCAGATGTAAGTATTTCATACAGGTCTTGTTTGAGCTTTACCATTCCGGCAACTGAACCCATGCCAGAGCTTAGAGAAGCAACCGCAGAAACCATACAGCCTCGTATCTGTCTTATAAGGTGGTCATACCTCACCTGCTTGGCTTTCATCCGGATTACCCCGTTAGCCTGACCGAAGAGGCTAAAGCTCTGCTGTATTATCTGCCAGTAGTCTTTGCTCTCCCAACGGGATTGATTGGTTTCCGAGCCTTTATCACATATCCTTAACCAGCTGGATGTGCAGTAACGCCATATATCCGCCAGGGTATCCATTAAGTCATTAAAGGTAGTTACTCCCATCTCTTTTAAAAAATGACGGCGGCACTGGAATTCAAACCTTATTACACTGGCTTTAGTATCCCAATCATTTGCCTTCCAGATCTCCCTCATCCATTCTTTCTGCTTAAGGGTAATCTCCAGAGTCTTATCATAAATCCGGGCAGATAAGTCCCCTTGCCCGAATTTGTATCCGGTATGTTTTCTGCAATTTAGATAATGCTCCAGCTTGTCCGATTCCATATATTCTGCCTTTACCCTGGCATGAGTTATTACTTCTGTTTCCATATCCAGGACAGGAAAGGGCATTTCCATATCAAGACACAGGTCTGCCCTGGATACCCGGTTGTTTTTGGGTACAGCCCATCTTAAGAGCCACTGGATGAAGTCGTTGACAGCCTTTTCCGGGCCGTTTGCCCACAGGTTTTGACTGCTGAAGGTTACATATACTTCCGGCATTATCGAGCCGCCCTTAGCTTCTCTGGCTATACAGACAGTTACATCCGCATTCCGAAGCACCCATTCATAACCCTTAGACCCGCGGGCCGAGATACTGAATTCAACTCCAAACCATTCAAGACCGTATCCCTTGGAGTTAAACATCTTCTCTCCGGCTTTCTCTTTGGCTTCGGTGAGCATCTCAAAGCATTCTGTTTCAAGGTATTCCTGTATCTCAAACCCTATTACCAGGGTGTCTATTCCGCTTGCTGCTACTTTCATTTAATCCATTCTCTCTTACTAGCCTTTACTATCCAGAACCCCCCTGTTAGTTAGTGAGGGGGGATTTTGGGGCAACTGGTCTTCTGCGTCTCACTGGCTCACCTGCCCTGCATCTTGCCCGTCACTCCGGCCGGGCAATCTTGCAGTGCAAAACACAGAATGCATTCCAGCCTGGCGAGTCCGGTCAATAAGACTGCTGAACAACCACTTGCCTGCCAATATCTACTTCACTGAAAGATACTTATCCAGGGCCGCCTTGGGTATCAGATATCTGTCTCCACACCTTACAGCGTAGATATTGCCTTCCCTTACCTGACGGTAAGCCAGGTTTAAGGAAATGCCCAGCTCAACTGCTAATTCCTTGACGGTTAATACCCTTCTTTCTTTTTCCAACTTCAAGTTCTCTCTTGACTCTCTTATACTTTTGGTTTAGTATAATTGTAATGAATAGTATCTAAGCACACAAGGCATACCAAGAGAATAGTAAAACACCGGATTAAAGATTAGGGGGAATCAGTTATGGCATACAGTGAAATGAAGAGGCAGCCGCGGGCCAAAGTTATGCTGCCGGCTATCAGGGAGTTGATTGTAATCCGAGCTTTGGAGAATCGGGATAAGGATCGTACCCTGCTGGCTCAGGAACTCAGAGAGGAAATTGAAAATAAGTTTCCCAAAGAGATACCGCCGACAGAAGAGACCTTAATAAAGCGGATTTCAGAGGCACGTACTAAAGCCAATGACCCCAGGGATGATAGCTGGCATTTGGGTACAGTGGATAAATACCCTGTATCAGTCCCGGCCATACCATTCATTCTACAGGTTCAGGCATCGAATCCTACTACCAAGATTTCCATAAGACGGGCACACTGGATTGATGTCTTGCATACCAGCGTTAAAGATATTGCCTTGCTATCTGATATCTCTCACCATTACACCTTTTATGAGAAGATATCAGAACTCGCTCAAACAGCCTTTAATACCGCCCGTTTTGATGCTCTACTGGTTAGCCAGGATAAACAGAAGAGCCTGCTAAAGTTATTTATGGAGATGCAGAAAGACGTTGAGTGGGATACTCGTCATAGAGTTTTTAAGCACGTAACTGGCTCGGAAATGGCAAATATCATAGAGTCTATTGCATTCAGGGGTGATATGGCTTTCGGGATAAATCCGTTTAAAACCGAGATTAAACTGGGTACAAAAGAAGAACTTCTTAGTCTCTGTAAGAGCAATAAGGCAATCAAAGATTCTGATCAGATATCAGCCGTAGATTTTATTCTAACACTCAGCCGCCCGATCCTAATTTTAGACGGAATAAAGCCGATATTTATTGATGATATAAGCGGGCTGAAACGATGAGAGGAGCAATAATCAAACGAGGTAACTCTTACCGGGTTAAGATCTCTCTGGGCAAGGATTCAGCAAGCGGCAAGTATCTTTCCCATTATGAAACAGTCAAAGGCAACAAGAAGGCGGCCGAGAAGAGACTGAACGAGCTTATACATCAGTTTGACTCCGGAACTTTTGTTAAGCCGGGCAAATCTACCATGTATGAGTATATGCAATCCTGGCTTAATGACTACTGTAAGCCCAATCTCTCACCCAGGACTGTTGAGTTGTATTCTTATATCAGCACCAAGCATATAATCCCCACCTTGGGTAATATACCCATTGTGGAACTTAAACCCCAGCACCTGCAGCATCTGTATGCTGATAAGCAGTCTTTCGGCCTGAGTAACCGGACTGTCCAGATTATTCATGTAGTACTTCATAAAGCCCTCAAGAATGCAGTTAAGACTGGGCTCTTAAGTCGGAATATAGCTGAGGCGGTTGATGCTCCCAAGATCCAGCGGCATGAAATGCAGGTTATGAATGAATCTGATATGCAGGTATTGCTGGAAAAGGCTAAGGAGACACCCTATTATGCTCTGTTTTATACCAGCCTGTTTACCGGAATGAGAAGAGCTGAATGTCTGGCTCTGAGGTGGAGTGATATTGATCTGATACTCTGCCAGGTCTATGTTTTAAGGAGTATGCAATATGTTCAGGATGCTGATCTGGGAAAACGGATAACTTTCAAAGAGCCTAAGACCAGCAAGAGCCGAAGGCAGATAGCCCTTTCACCCAGTAATGTCATTATCCTTAGGGAGCACTATCAGGATCAAAGCGAGTTGAGAAAGACTCTGAACCTGCCTGGCTTGACCGATAGTGATTTGGTATTCAGTCATTATGACGGGTCTCCCCTGCTTCCCAACAGCGTAACCCATGCCTGGATTAAACTGGCAAGGCGGTGCGGTTTGAACGGCATACGCCTGCATGATGCCAGGCATACCCATGCTTCTCTGCTACTTAAACAGGGAGTCCATCCCAAAATTGTTCAAGAGAGGCTGGGCCATGGCTCAATCCAGATTACCCTGGATACTTACAGCCACGTAGCCCCTGGCCTGCAACAAGCTGCTGCCAGCAAGTTTGATGATATTGTTTTGGCTGGGAAAAGAGAACTTGTTGAAAAATAAGCCCGTATTGATAATAGCTATCACAGGCGGCAAACTCATACACTAGAATAGTACTCTAAATCTTTACTGCAACACCCGCTGAGTTTATATGAATAACGAATAACAATGTTCACTTTGGCACTCTAGTATGAGATAACCTCTTGTGCAACTTCCTACTGGATCAAGGCTTCAGCATAATTATTATGCATCTCTATTAGCGTATTATTTTACTTTAAGCGTATCATCAATTCCCCTGCTTTCACCCTTGCACTGTAATATCTATATTTGAGGATCAATAATACGATATTACTTAGTGCTGCCATGGAAGTAAAGAACAGTAGAAGTATTAGCGTATAATTCTGGTTATTAATCTCGTTAAAAATATATATTGCCACATAAAAGGCTACTATGAATCCTCCAGGTATATATCCGTAAGGTATATCTTTTTTGCTCTTTTTTACAGTTTTGCGTTTTTCAAAGAACCTAATAGCAATCAATAATGTTAATAAATCCAGAATCACATATAACAATATAGCCAATATACATAGGAAAAAATCAGGTTCATAAAATGATCTTAACCGAATTGTCAGAATAATAGAAGCCACAAACATAATAAGAGGCATTATAGAAAGAGCAACTATCTCCTCTTTGTAATCATACATTGTTTTGGTTTTAAGTTTAATGTCATCTTCAACCATATATGCAAGATAGCTATCTAATAAGTCTTTAAGTTTTGATCTCATAAATCTTTATCCACAAATCAATTGGGTAATATTTCGTCATAAAAAGCGCGACATTTGTTGTATAGGATTTTGCTACTTGTTAGGCTATATGAGCATTATAATAACTGCACCGAAGGCCTGCTAGTCCCATAAAACACAAGACCAGAATTTATATCGCTATTCCTTTTACTTTTTCCACTATTCACGTTATTAGTGAGTCCAAAAATAGACCTTATTGTATTGGTAAAAATCTGAAAACCGGAAGTTATTACACCGGCAACTACTTCCTTATTTGTTATTATTTTATTAAGTGATGGAGCTATACCTACTCCTGCAGGCCCTGTTAGAGCACCAGAAATAACATCTGTAGTTAAATCATTAATAGTATAATCTTCGCCCGTCATAGCTGATTCAATTACCGAGTCAACCACATTAGATACTTCTGATACTGCTAGGTTTGCCACTACTACAAATGCGGTACTAACTTCTGCTGTAATATCAGCTAAAATACCAATCCCTGTAAATGCTAGCGCACCAGCAACTGCTCCTCCAACTACATTGGCTATTAATTCTTTAGTTGAAAACGCTTTCTCCGGGTGTATTGCACAATCTACAACGGTTTTAACCGCACCTGCTACAGCTCCAATAGCTGCTCCGATAATCGGTAAAAACCAAGCAAAATGTCCACTGGGATCAGTATATTTTAAAGGATTATTCTGGCAGTAAGAATACCTGTTTAAACACTGGGGATTCGTAAAATCTTGAATGTATATATCGGCACTTAAAAATCTACCAAGCGTTGGATCATAATAGCGAGCATTATAATAATATAGCCCGGTACCATCAAGCTTCTGGCCGGTAAACTGCTCATCAACAGGAACAGAACCGCTTCTGGTAACACCATACGGATAATACTTGGTTGAGCCAAGCGCAGTACCAGTATTGCTAGTGACCAAACTGGTGCTGTTAATACTATCCTGATGAACATACCTGAGAGTTGTACCTTGTCGTTCTGCCATCATTGTGTCCCCAAAATAATACCGAGTGGTTACCTCATCTGTGGCAAGGTTTTTTTCATAAAATTTGTTTATATACAAAATAGTTTCAATTGAGGTTATTTGTTTAATCCTATTGCCATCACCATCGTAAATAAAAGTAGTAATATCGCCACCTTCGGTAATACTAACCGGCCTATTTTCAAGATCCCAAGTCAAGGTTTGAGTGCCTCGATTGGTCATGTTGCCATTAGCATCATAGAGATAATTGGTGGTGCCTACTTGTGTTACGGCATGAGGCTGAGTGCTATAAGTGTATGAGGAACCATTCATGGCTACAATATTACCTATCTGATTATAACTGTATGAGGCAATATAAGCACCCGAAACAGCAGTTAAACGACCCAGGAAATCATATGTAAATGTTTCAGTCTGACTTGATAAAACATCTTGCCTAGTGGATACATTATCACCTGCATCCCAGGTATAGCGAGTATCCTGCAAAACATTACCACCACTCTGAGGTAAAGTTTTTATCTCCCACAGGTTACCGTAATAACCACCGGTAGTATCATAACTACCACCCAGACCATAGTAACCAAAAGTAGTTCGTAAGGTGTTGCCAAAGTTAATTTCTTTAGGCTGAGCCAGTTGGTTGTATAGCGTACTAGTTACCAAATTACCTGTAGTACTACCACTCAGGGCATAAGGTAGACCTCGTCCATTATAGGTATTGGTAACAACTTCTCCTGTAGGATATGTGATTGTTGTTATTCGGTTTAAACCATCATAAATATAAGAAGTAGCGTAATCTACGGAATCTATTGTCCGAAGTTCTTCAATGTTTCTACCCCATGAATCATAAGTCCAAACAATTGTACCAACAGCATCAGTCATACTAGTGCGCAAACCCAAGCCATAGTTACCATTGGCAGTGCTATCATAATTATAGCTGACATCGGTCATACCCAAACCTGCGGGGTATGTCTTGGAAGTGAGACGATTCAAAGCATCATAAGCATAGCTAATAGTATGGCTCAAGGCATCAGTTTGGCTGATGATGTTACCGTTATTGTCATAGCCATAGACCCAGCTTCCCATATCAGGATCCATCATACCCGTTTTACGATTTAACCAATCATAACTAATGCTTGTTATATTGTTGGAATTATCCTTAACCTGCGTAAGATTACCCAGTGTATCATATGTGTATTCAGTGGTAGCGTAAATAGCGTTATTAGCATCATATTCCACAACTTTTGTTAGACGTAAGTATGAATCGTAGTAATAGCGATGTTTATAACCGCGTTCATTAGTTACCAGTACCTGCAGACTGACTGTTGCTCTATCATAACTAACTGTTGTGGCATCAGCATTTATTTGGGTTATCAAACGGCCAAGTATATCATAGATATATGAAACAGATTTCCATGCGGTTTCAGGTGCTTTATAACCATTTATTGAGGTAGAGGCATAATCCTGAGGAACATATACTTGAGAAGTTCGGCCCCAGATATCATATTTTGTAGTTTGTTCAATGATAGTTCGTCCGGTTTCGCCCTGAGATTGTACCTGAACTACTCGACCGATACCGTCAAAGTATTGGCTTTGCCATATAGTGGTTGTTGAATTTATTCTGGTAATAGTTTTGAGGTGTTGCTGGTTAATAGTACCCCAGTTATTATATTGGTACTCTATACTGGGAAGAGTTTCCGTATCACCGGGTTTTACTACTTTGGTAATGCGCTTAAATGTATCAAAATAGCAGGTGGTTGTTTGTCCGTTAACATCCGTTTTAGTTAAAAGATTATCAGTACCTGGATCAAATGTGTAGCTTTCAGACAATCCGGTTATTGGATAAGTCTTAACTGTAGGATAAGTATTATATGTTGTTTCATATTCCCAACTGGTAATATTTCCATTAGGATCCTGCTCTGTTAGTACATTACCAAAGGTATCGTAGGTATAATAATTGCTAATTGAGCTCGAGCCATCTATAAAGGATTCCTTACGAGTAAGGTTTCCTTGGGTAGGTGGGGTAGTGTAGTCAGTATTGTTCCCGTCATAATAGTAGCGGGTTTCAGTTATTTGATTGCTATCTTTATCAAAAGTCCGCTCTCTGGCTACTAATCCTACTATATTGTCTGTGCTATTTGGATAATAATCATATTCAATATAAGATTCATCACCTATCGCATTCGGATTACCATCCAGATATTTTTTGATTACATTTCCATAGCTATCATATTCATATCGTTCCTGATTATAGTGATTGGAACCGCCTGTACCACTATATCCAATCGTGTATTTTACAAGCCGAATAATCCAAGTTCGGATAGTGTATTCGTATTTATGAATCTCATTATCACCAGTATCTGTAACATATATATATCCATTAGGAGCTACTGCTACCGATTGAGGTTGATTAAGCCCGCTTCCAATATTACTTACCCATTCTGGTATATCTGTCATTCCAGTCCCCGGAATATATTCATGGACCAGATTGTTTCCTGTATCGGCAACATATAAGTAACCTGTTTGCGAATAGAAAAGCCCTTGGGGTCCATTAAATGCAGTATCCACACCATTAAACTTGTAGGTATTGAAGCTGGCAAAACTAACTGTAGGACTATTAACAGTTGAGTAAATATGAATTCGGTTATTTCCTGTGTCAGCTACAAATAGGATGTTATCGTTGGTTACAGCTACACCCTGGGGTTGGTTTAGGGACTGTGTGCCCATATTCCAATAAAGAATTGTATTGACTAAGCTCCCTGTAGCTGTATAGATCTTGACATTATTGGCTCCAGTATTTGCAACATATATGTTTCCACCTTTTGCTACAGTAATACCTTGGGGACGAGTCAGACCAGTAATTAAATTGCTTACGAAAGTCCCATCTATAGTGTATTTTTGAATAGTATTGGCATTGGTATTTGAAACAAGCAGATATCCATCATAAGTAAAAGCTAAGCCTTGAGGTTGGTTTAAGGAATTGCCGAAGCTGCTCATAAGGATACCATTAGGATTATACTTTCGGATTAGGTTCGCATTAGTATCTGCTACATAGATATATCCATCTTGCCCAATTGCTACTGCATTCGGATTATTCAAACTGGAGATTGTATTGCTAAGTACACCACCCATTCGTAGTACTATTTCATCCAATGCCCCAGATTCAAAGTCTGAAGAAACACTTTCGGGGTATTCTTCATTAAATGCGCCGTTATACTTGCAATAGTTGTAGGAAAATTCCAGTCCGGTCAATTTTTCGGCTAGAATCGAACCAGTTGTATAAAAATTATGATTAATAAATCTGTTAGTTTCGGGTATCTCTCTGACTGAACTAAATCCTCTGAATGGAGCATCCCAGCCATAACCGGAGTAATAGGGTCCGCCACTATAAACATAGTTCGTAACTTGACTCACGCCTATACCGCTGTTTACAGTCTTAGTTGCAACGCATTCTCTAGTCCATGTATCGTATGTGGTGTTAGCCGGTGTTTGGACATAAGTAAAAGCCACATACCCACCATAGCCGCTATTAACCTGTGTAAGGAATGGCCATGATAAGGAAGCAGCATTGCCAGGATTGCCACTATAGGTGGTTTCATATGTACGCCTATATACCTGTTTATTCGTATAAGTGAAAGTTGTTGCTGGTAAAGAAGATACGCCATCAGCACCTTTTTGGATGATGGAGTTAAGCTTGATAGTACCAGAATAATATATGCCACCATATTGACTGGAATTATATGAAGCTGCAGTAACGGTATAAGCAAAGCTATATTTGCGAATCAGGGTAGCGCCTATGCTCACTTCAATGGCGTCCAGCTTACGATTTTCCATAACCTTGGGAGCTGGATTGGATCCATAGCTTTTAGGATTATCCAAACGAATATAGCCATCAGTTGCATCATTCTGGTCATATGATGATATAAAATGAATTACAATATCGCCATAAGTCAGATACTCTGGATAAGCTGATCTTACCCATGTATCAGGTGAAGTGCCTTTTATATCTTGGATATAGCTGACTGTTGCTTCATTTCCATTGGTATCCCTTATAATACTTAAATCCCAGCGATAACTTCCACCATCTGCACTGGTCAGGTATTGTACCGCGGTAGATCCAGTGCTACCACCAAATTCATAATAGTAGCCATTTTTATCATAGACTTCCCAAATATCCCCAGAGCGGGTTATCTTTAGAAATTCTTGTGGTTTGGTATAGTAATTTATCCCATCACCTGTTACGAGTTCATACGAACCATTGTTGAATTCGAGGAAGTATTTGTCAGCAATTGGTTCGTGAGTTATTCGGCCAAGGCTCAAACTCCATCCAATACCCACCCAAGAGCCAAGCGACCGTTTGTTTTTCATCTCATCTACAGAACCACTATTGTAGATTAATTCAATCTTGGGTTTAAAACCGCCAGGTCCGGCAGGAGTGTCAATTGAGTAGCTGTAAATCGATGCACCAGATTGTAGCCCGACCTGAGAATCCATAACCATGCCCGGCCCAGATATAAGAGGATTTGCCAGCTCTCCATAGTGGCTAAAATGATTAAGATAAGCTGTCAATATGCCAGTCTTTTTATCAAATTTACTCGATTCAACAGGCACCCAGATTAATTCTTTTTCATCTAAATAGCATAGCTTAAGTGAATCTAAGTCTAAACCATGTAATTCTTCTGGGGTATGCTTGATCGTTATAAGAAGCTGTTTATCGAATTTATTAACAATTGTATCTGTAGCTTCAATTCTAGCAGTAAGGTCTACTACATTTACAAATCTAGTTCCTGTTGATCCCCATGGAATATATTCATCCATGTTTATTTGGACTTGGCCAGATACAGCACCAGCCGGAATTTGCAGACTTATTTTTTCACTAGCTGAAATCAGTATAGAACAGGATTCAGCTAATGCGTTAATTGTGGTTCGTTGTGGAGGTACCGGTATGACAGGTATTCTCTCCTGATTGTCTATGTAATGAATGATATCACTACCATCACTAGACCCGTCATCCGCAGCATGTAGAGAAATAGGAGGGACCATTTCAAAAAGAAGAATAATTGAGATGATAACACCGATAAGAGGAGTGAGTGATTTCAGAAACTTGGGCACAAACATAGTTGCCTCCGATTGACTCTTTGTATTATCCGAACAATATAGGCAAAATTATAACAATAAAGATATATTTGTCAACTATAATACAAATAATGTATAAATAATAGAAATAAATGACTATATCTACGTATCTATACCATGGATCACCCTAAGCATTTGCTATACGGTAAGGAACCTGATATTGCATCTAAGAGTAAATTGGATAAAATATGTTGTTCAATAAAACGATAAATATTTAAAGACCATAAAGGTAAATACGTCTATCTTATTGTTTTAAAGTAAGTTAAATAATAATAAAGTGCTCGATGGACTGAAGGAGAAATAGATGAAGAAAATCCGCCGGAGCTTTTGGGTAATATTAGGCATTATTTTTATGGTACTCGCAGGTATATTCCCTCGCTTTGATTCGGAATTTGTAATTCTTGCTCTATTTAGTTTCGCAGGTGCACTAGGTTTGTTAAATTTCTGGGGGGGGAATAAAAAAACCTAAAATAGTTTGAAATAAACTAAATATCAAAATCCTTTTTTTCCATAGATCATACTTTTGTTGAATAAAACAGCGTTCCGACTGATTAGATTGATAAGATAGCGTCATGTCATGATTGAAGTAGACCCAAATAGCGACTAGTTTTCAAACTCCCTACCAAATTCGCAAAGATATTGTGATAGAGGTATATGCTCGAATATGCTTATGATGAGATATCAGCATAGAAACTACTCTTCAATTAACATTTAGATTATGTTGTTTTGAGAATGGAAAGATCATCAGCCGAAAAAGTTTAGTGCCAAATTAGTGCCATTTATAAAAATAGCCCCCATGACAATAACATCATGAGGGCTGTTCTACGTTTAAAAAATGGTGGGCGGTATAGGATTCGAACCTATGACCCCCTGCGTGTAAAGCAGGTGCTCTAACCAGCTGAGCTAACCGCCCGAAAGAAATATGGCGCGCTTGGTGGGACTCGAACCCACGACCTCAGCCTTCGCAGGGCTGCGCTCTAATCCAACTGAGCTACAAGCGCCGGTATGGTGCCGAAGGAGAGATTTGAACTCTCACACCTATTACAGGTACTACGCCCTGAACGTAGCGCGTCTGCCGTTCCGCCACTTCGGCCTGTCAAGTCACCAGTTGATCAGGGTTATCTGGACAACTTAAGCCGCTAGATTATACTTATTGGGATAGACTAGTGTCAATCCAGCTTCAGGAGTATCTGCTTTTAGCGGCAGGATTTATTTTGAAAATTTTAGAGTCCTGGACAATATTTAGTTTTTAAACTGTTATTGAGGCCAACTACATCTGGGATATATAGTTATGTCAGGTAAGCGTTGACTTTAAGCTCTTTTGACGATACAATTTTAGTAGGAGATAAAAATGCCAATTTACGAATATGTATGCCCAAAATGCAAAACCAGATTTGAAGACATCCGCTCTACCAGCAAGGCTGATGAGGAAGCTCTTTGCCCTGAATGCAAAACTCCCTCTGCCAGAGGCGTTTCAGGTTTTGCCTGCCGAGGTACCGGTTCCTGCGGAAGCGGCGGCGGTTCCTGTTCAAGCGGTTCTTGTTCAAGCTGTTCCGGCTGCCACTAAATTCGGTTGATGAAACTGTGTTTCGTTAAAGCTGACCGGCAAATGCCGGCATAATTCATCTGCCTATCCCAGCCAGTAATGTATTGTGTCGGTTTTTGTTTTTAGTAAAAGATCCGGATTTTCTATTGCCTTTACTCTGTACGGTGCTTAAGCGGGTATTTATTTAGTTTGCGGTTGGCAGGTACTTTTTATAAGCGGCTATCTGCAAGTTCCGTTTATCGTTATAAGATAGAGGGAAACAGATATGTCTGAAAATTACTCTGCCGCTGGTGCACCGGATGTCTTTGAGTTTTCAGAGTGTTTCAGACTGTCTTCAGGTGTGTTTCCCGGAAAGGTAAAGGATAAAATATGCGCAAGAGAGTCTTAACTATATTTGCCGGTTTGCTGATGCTAGGTTTACCCCTTTCGGCCTGTTCCGTTGACACTCCTACGGCAGGGCTTGACCAGTCTATCTCTTTCCCCCCTGGACAGAGTTGTGCCATAGCCGGCGAAGATCTGATTATCAAATTCGTAGGGGTAGTATCCGACAGCCGTTGCCCCGAGGGTGTCCAGTGTATCTGGGCGGGTGAAGTGATGGTTCAGTTGGAGATTAACTCTGGCGGCGAAAAGACCAAGTTTTACATGGTTAAAAGAGGTGCCGGAGGAGATGCGGTAGCTGATTTCGGCATTTATAAATTCAGCTTTAACGTTACTCCCTACCCTGCAGTCGGTACAGAAATTACCAAAGACCAGTACCGACTCTTGCTGACTGTCAGTAAGGCACAGTAAGCTAGAACTGAAGTTCTGTATTGTTTATCACAGGTGTGCAATGTAGCATCTTGAAAAGAAACGGCGGGGTTTACCGCCGTTTGGCTATTAAAAAGGCAGGTCACTCCTGGAAGGTTTTCTTAGTAGCCAGCCGCCGGCCACAAGACTGACTGCCAATACTCCGATTAAAATGCCCAGCATAAGGGCGCTGTCTTCCCAGAACCCTCTGGGGAAAAACATTACCAGATAGTCTTTGGCGGGGTCTAACAGCCAGAAGTCATTGCTGAAACCAAGCAGGTGCAACCGGGTGAAGAAAGTCTGGAAATCCAGCATGGCTATAAGCCCGATGCCGCCTAATAACAAAAGGCTGAACACTCCTCCCTGAATAAGCACTATGCCGGCTTTTTTTACCCGCCCGGCCTGTTTTTTCAAGTATAGGTAAAGGAAAAATCCTCCGCCAAGTAACAGGCAGATGCCCAGAGCCAGATAATTCAGGCGGACAAGCCCCTTTACATCTTTTAAGTGAAGTATTTCCCGTTCTTTGAATACGGTTACGTCTACCCCGTCTTTTTCCAGATGTAGGTCTATATATTCCTCGCCGTTGTTAAAGTAACTAATAAGGGTAGATGCGGCTGTTTCTAGTTGGGCAGGGGTAAAGCCGGTTTTTTGGCTGATTTCGTACTTTTCAAAACCCTTTTCATACAGCCATCGGCAGTTTATAAGTATACTCAGGGTCAGGGTGAGTATTATCAGTGGGATAAGGAGTGTGGCTAAGGTTTTCCAGACATTATATAAAAATCTTTTCAATTCTGGTTTCATGGCTGTATTTTACACTCTTATCTACGAAAAATGCACCTTCAAACCTTGAGGTTGTCTGTTTGAGGTTGTTTTAAGCCTTGAAATGACTTCTCACCTGCATACCTCAAATGGCAGGGCTGTGTTATAATCTGCCCTTAGGAAAAGCTATGTTTTGTCATCTTCATGTCCACACCGAATTCAGCCTGCTGGACGGCATGTGCCGTATTTCCCAGCTGGTAGCCCGTGCCAAAGAACTTGGCATGGAGGCGCTGGCTATTACCGACCATGGTACTATGCACGGTATTCCCCGTTTTTACAAAGAGGCCAAAGAAGCAGGTATAAAACCGATACTGGGCAGTGAATTCTATTTGGCATATGGTGACCGTACCGCCAAAACAGCGGCAGATAAAAACTATTACCATCTGGTGCTGCTGGCTAAAAATAACAAAGGCTATCACAACCTTATCCAGTTAAGTTCACGTTCACACATAGAGGGTTTTTACTATAAACCCCGGATAGATAAAGAGCTGCTTGAAAAATATTCGGAAGGGCTGGTCTGCCTTTCGGCCTGTCCTTCGGGGGAAGTACCCCGCCTGATATTGGAAAACCGCTTTGACGAAGCCAGAGAGGCCGCTCTTTGGTACAAGAAAACTTTTGAAAACTACTATATAGAAATCCAGCGCCACCCCATGCCGGATTTGGAAAAGATAAACAGCGTCCTTATTCCCATGGCACGGGAGCTTGATATACCTTTGGTGGCTACCAATGATACCCATTATCTGGATAAAGAAGACGCCCCTTATCATGACCTGCTGCTTTGTATAGGCACAAATGCGCTGGTCAGTGACGAAAAACGGATGAAGATGGAGGGTGATTATTTTTACCTGAAATCACCTGAAGAAATGGCGGAAGCCTATCAGGATATACCGGATGCTATTGAAAACACCGCCAAGATAGCCGAAATGTGCAACGTAAGCCTGGATTTCGGGCGTTTGCACCTGCCGGAGATAGATATACCTGCCGGTAAAACCCCGGATGAGTATCTGGCAGACCTGTGTTATGAGGGGCTGCCCAAATTTTATCCTGATGCCAGCCAGGAGATACTTGACCGCCTGAAATATGAGCTGGATGTTATTAAAACCACCGAGTTTGCCAATTACTTTCTGGTTACCTGGGATATTATCCGTTTTGTAAAAGAAAAGGGTTTGTATTACGGCGTCCGCGGCAGCGCCGCTTCGTCTATAGTGCTGTACTGTCTGGGTATTACCGCCCTTGACCCTATTAAATACAAGCTGGTTTTTGAGCGTTTTCTGAATATTGAACGCAAGGAAATGCCTGATATAGACATGGACTTTCAGGATGACCGCCGCGAGGAGGTCATTGAATATGTGGTGGGCAAGTACGGGCGTGACCATGTTTCCCAGATTATTACCTTTGGTACGCTGGGGGCAAAAGCGGCGGTGCGGGATGCGGGGCGGGCGCTTGGCATGGCCTATGCGGATGTTGACAGGGTAGCCAAGGTCATACCCTTCTCCCTTCACATGACCCTGGACAAGGCTATGGAAGAAAGCACCGAACTGAAAGATATGTACAATCAGGATTCGGTTGTCCGTAATCTGGTGGATGCCGCCCGCAAGATAGAGGGGCTTTCCCGCCATGCTTCCACCCATGCCGCCGGGGTGGTTATTTCCAAAGACCCGCTGACAGACCATGTACCCCTGCAGCGCCTGAGCAAGGAAAATAATCTGGGTCTGGTCATGACCCAGTACACCATGGAAGATATTGCCAAGATTGGCTTGCTCAAAATGGATTTTCTGGGGCTGGTCAACCTGAATATACTTGGCAAGGCCTGTGCGGTTATTAAAGAATACACCGGGCAGGATATTGACCCCCTGGCCATACCCCTTGACGATGTAAAAACCTTTGAGCTGCTGGCGGCCGGCGAAACGGTGGGTGTTTTCCAGCTGGAAGGCACGGGTATGCGCCGCTATATCAAAGAGCTGAAACCGACCGTGTTTTCAGATATTGGCGCTATGGTGGCTTTGTACCGCCCCGGCCCTATGGAACAGATACCCCGTTTTATCAAATCAAAACACGGGCTTGAGCCTATCACCTACCCCCACCCCGCCCTTGAACCCATACTGGAAGAAACTTACGGTGTTATTGTTTACCAGGAGCAGGTGCTGTTTATAGCCCAGACCTTCTCCGGCTATACCCTGGGACAGGCGGATATACTCCGCAAGGCCATGGGCAAGAAGATTGCGGCCGTTATGCAGAAACAGAAAGCCAATTTTATTGACGGGGCTTTGAAAAACGGCTATACCCCTGAAATAGCCGAAGAGGTGTTTGCTCTGGTTGAGCCCTTTGCCGGTTATGCCTTTAACAAGGCTCATGCCACCAGCTATGCCCTTATTGCCTACCAGACAGCTTACTTAAAAGCCAACTATCCGGTGGAATACATAACCGCCTATCTCCAGGCATTTTGTGATGTGACTGAAAAAGTGGTAACTGCCGTTACCGAAGCCCGCCATATGGGGATAGAGGTGCTGCCGCCGGATATCAACCGCAGCGGGGTTAATTTTGAAATAGAGCAAAACGAAGACGGGGTTAAGAAAATCCGCTTCGGGCTGGCGGCGGTCAAGAATGTGGGGGTGGCGGCGGTGGAACCGATTGTGGCAGAGAGAAAAGCCAACGGGGAGTATCTGTCTGTTGAAGATTTATGCCGCCGGGCGGAAGGGTCATCACTTAACAAACGGGTAATGGAAAGCCTGGTCAAAGCCGGGGCACTGGACAGCCTGGGTGACCGGGGGACTCTCCTTTTCAATCTGCCGAATATACTTTCCCTGGCTCAGCGGGAACAGAAGCTGAAAGATTCAAACCAGACTACCATGTTTGACCTTTTCGGTCAGCAGTCACCCATGCCCATGCCCAGTCTGGAGATGGCGGAATCCCCGGTTACCACCCGTGAAAAGCTCCAGTGGGAAAAAGAGCTGGTAGGCATATTTATATCTGAACACCCTTTCACCCCGTATGCCAGTGCGGCTCAGGAGGTAACTACCGCCCTGTGCGGCCAGATAGATGAGGAACTGGATAACCAGCCGGTAACGGTGGCCGGTATGGTGGCTTCGGTGCGGGTTTCGGCTACCCGCGAAGGCAAACCGTTTGTAATGGCGGAAATAGAAGATTTGGTGGGGCGGGTGGAAGTAGCCGCCTGGCCTAAAGTATATGCCGCAACTAAAGCCCTCTGGGAGGAGGGGAATATTCTATTAGTGGAAGGTAAAGCTGTGGTTCGTGGAGACAGGGTATCAATTCATGCGGAAAAAGTAAGCCGGTATCAGCCGGAAACAGATAAAAAAGCGGCTCCGGTATTTATAAACGCTCCCCAGCCGAAGGCGGAAGACAAAGAGCCCCCGGCTCCCCAGCTGCAGCGGCTGGTGGTATGTATCCAGCAGACCGAAAATGAGGGCCGGGATATTGACTGCTTGAACGAAGTAGTTGAAATACTGAAGCAATACCCCGGTGAAACTGAGGTAAGGCTGTGCGTGGTAAATCACGAACGGGTTTTCATATTGAAAATGCCGGATATCTGGGTATACTATTGTCCGGAGCTTAAAAGCAAGCTTGCCGCCCTGGTGGGCAGTGCCAATGTGAGGCTGGAGAATAATGCCCCAAGCGGATAAACTGGAACTGGCCGGGGTAGCCCCCAACCAGATAGTGGCGGAAATGTGGCAGGGTTTTCTGGAGGGGGAGGGTATTCCCTCCACTCTGGGAGCGAAGCAGGTGTTTCCGTATCTGGGTATAACTTTGCTGCCGGTCAGTCTATATGTTTTGAAAGAGCACCTTACTCAGGCCAAAGAGATATTGGCGGATTTGCAAGTGCAGAATGAAGAGCCGGATGAACCCGCCCAAGAAGACTGAGGATACCCCATCTGTTTCAACCGCTAATCCGAACGCCGGGCATCGCCAGCGTCTGCGTGAGCGTTTCCTTAAGGCCGGTCTGGACGGGCTGAATGATTATGAAGTGGTAGATCTGCTGCTTACCTTAGGGACTCCCCGCCGTGATTGCAAGCAAGCGGCCAAAGAGGCCATAAAACACTTCGGCAGCCTTAGGGCGGTGCTGGAAGCCTCCCCTGCCGAACTTTCAAGCATAAAGGGAATAGGCGAGGTCAACTCCATGGCCCTTACCCTTATCAGGGAAGTATCCCGGCGCTACCTTAAGGACGGGATTATGGAAAAACCGGTCTGCAATACCGCCCAGCAGGTGTTTGATTACCTGTATTGCGCCATGCGGGGTCTGAAAAAAGAGGTTTTCAAGGTAATATATCTGGACAGCCAGCACCGGGTGCTGGAGGTGGCAGACCTTTTTAGCGGAACAGTGGCCAGCGGTTGTGTTATCCCCCGGGAGGTGATTGGGGCGGCTATTTCCCAAAATGCCTCCGCCCTTATTTTTGTTCATAACCACCCTTCCGGTAAGACCGAGCCTTCGCAGGCAGATAAAGACCTGACCCGTGAGCTGGTGTATGCCGCCATGGTGATGAAAATACGGGCTTTAGACCATATTATTATCGGGGATAACTGCTATTTCAGTTTTGCGGCTGCCGGTCTTATGGGAGAGTATGAAACAGGTTTTTTAAATTTGAAACTGAAACATGTTTCCGAAGCAAAACGTCATATATACCGGGCAGAACTGTTCGGGGGAAACCCGGAGTAAACCCAGGCTTAAGGGGTGGAAAATGAAGAAATCTGCTGTTTTGATACTTAGTCTGGTCTGCACTTTCAGTCTGGCTTTTTCCGGCTGCAGTCCGGAGGTCAAAACTTATACAGATGCGGATACTCTGATTGAATGCCGGGCTGGGGATGAGTTTATAGTGGCTTTGCCGGCTAACCCCACTACTGGTTATAGCTGGGAATTTCAGTCTGCCAGCTCCAAAGTATATCTGGTTGAAAAAACCTATACGCCGGATGATGCGGGCAATACTGCAGTTGGCGGCGGCGGAACCGAATATTTCCGTCTGAGGGCCTTGGATACAGATGAGACCGAGCTTTGGTTTTATTATTCCCGCCCGTGGGATTCCGTACCGGCTGATACGCTGGTTATCAACCTGAAGGTTTCCTAGTCTCCAGGGTAAGCAGCCAGCATTTTATATTGGTGCCCCCGTTAAAACCGCCTGTTTTGCCGTTTGCGGCAATCACCCTGTGGCAGGGTATCAGTATAGGTACGGGGTTTTTATGGAGAGCCTGCCCTACCGCTCTGGCGGCTTTGGGGCGGCCTATCCGGCGGGCTATCTGACCGTAACTGGCAGTTTGACCGTAGGGTATAAGGGCGCAGGTCTTAAAAACCTGTGATTCAAACGGGGTGTACCCGCTAAGGTCAAGGCTGAACGGGAAATCAGTGCTGTTTCCCTGAAAATAGCTTTCAAGTTTCGTTGCTAGGGGGTGGAAAAGGCTGTCGGTACGGATAGTCTCCGCCGGCGGGTTCAGCTCTGCCAGTGCTTCGGTTTGACCGGGCTGGGGCAGGGTAAGGCGGCAGATTCCCTGTGCAGATGCCATTACCCCAACCCAACCCGGTTGGATTTCAAGAATACCCCAGCTTATACCGGCGGCAGCCTTAACCCTGCTGGAGACGGGTTTTGGGCCGTTTGGTGTAACTCTACTCAAAAGCGGTTATCCACCCCTGATTTTTGAGCCTGCGGTCTCCTGGGTATGTTGAGGAGGAAGGCCGGACATCAAAAACTACTCCGGTACGGGTTCAACCAGCTCAAACTTGCCGTCAGCAAAGCGGCGGAGCAGGTTTACCCGTTTGGTGTCCGGGCCTAAAAAGAGCAGGTATTCTTCACCTGATAGGTTCATCTGGTTGACCGCTTCTTCTACGGTCATGGGTTTGGCCTCTTGTTTGCGTCTTCGGATTAGAGGCTCTTTGGAAGATGAAAATGTATCCGGCTGACTGAGGCGTATACTTTCACGATTGCGTGCTTTTACTTCCATCTTGCCTTTGGCATGGTCAATCTGCTGGTTAAGCACCTCTACCGCCCGGTCAGCGGCGGTCAGCAGGTTTTCTGCCCGTTCTTCAGCGTAAAGTACGTCTGTACCGGTATTGAGCGTGGCTTTAAGGATAAAATGGTCTGCCTGTGAGCGGGTTTGTTCCTCGTCAAGCTCTATCCTGAATTCGGAAATCTGGGGCAGTATCCGGGTTATCCGTCCCATTTTGCGTTGGATATAACTGCGGGTGCGGTTGTCCAGACGGCAATTCTTGGTGGTAATCTGAATCTCCATACTCTACACTCCTCTATCTTTCTCTGGCTATGGTCAGTCCCCATACGCTGAGGGCACCAGCCTCTTTAAGAGTGGCGGCGCAGGCATTCAGGGTAGCGCCTGTGGTTGCTACATCATCTATTATAATCACCCTGGGGGCGGTTGTCGTGGGGTATTTGAAAATAAATGCATTTTTGACATTTTCCAGACGCTCAGCACGGCTTTTGGTACGTGCCTGCGGGGCAGATGACAGTGAACGTTCCAGCCAGTGTTCATCCAGTTTCAAACCTGTTCTGCGGCAGAGTTCCCTTGCCAGCAGCAGGGACTGGTTGTAGCCGCGGTATTTCAAGCGGCTGGGGTGGAGGGGTACGGGTACAACAATATCAGCCGGAATGGGGTTTTGTTTCAGGTAGTCTGCCAGAAAATCCCCCAGCAAGGGGGCAACCGAACGCAGGTTGTGGTATTTAAGGGCATATATAGCTTGGGCAATGCCGCCTTCAAAGTTGAAAACCGAACGCAGCCCGTCCAGATGGACTTTGCCGGAAAGACACATGGGGCAAACCCCGTCATCTCCGGTATGATGGCCGCAGAGTGAGCAGACCGGCGGAGTAATATAACTCAGGCTGCCACTGCATCTGGCACAGAACAGCTTGCCTTCTTTGCCGCAGACCAGACACTGCTGGGGAAAGACTAAGTCAAGAAGGGTATCCTTGAGGGATTGATGCCAAAGTTTCATCTGTTTGCCCCCCGGCAGATTGAGCTGGCGTTTCCCGGCCTAGTGCTGGCGGTTGTTGCCGTTTATGATGGGTTCGTTTATATATATATCCCCGTTGCGGATTTTAAGGTTGAAGCCGCAGTTGGGGTTGGAACAGACCCAGGCTTTGTAATGGATGGACGCACCCTGGCTGCCAAAGTCTGACAGGGGTAGCAAATCACCCTGATTGCATTTTAAACATTTCGGAAAACCTGTATTCTCCACGAAGCTACCTCCCGGCTGAGACCTTGTTTTAAGTTGATTGAGTATACTCCAAGAGGCTTATCCTGACAAGACTAGGCGAGGCTGATTTGGGCCAGTCTGGTGTATACCGGCCCGGCGGCTAAAAGCTGGCTTTGGAAAAGACAGATATGTGAGGCTTTGAAACTGGTTTTAGGAAAGGGGGGTGCGGTTTTAAGTGATTCGGCGGCGGTTTGCAGGTCACTTTTTGCAGCCACCTCCTTAAGACGCCCCAGGGTTAGGTGGGGAGCAAAATCCCGTTTTTCTGCCGGAAAACCCAGCCCTGAAATATTTTTTTCAACCTCCGCAAAGAGGGTATTTAGTTTTTCTATCTCACCATGCAGCCCCAGCCAGATTACCTTGGGGCTTGAAAGTGAGGGGAAAGTCCCTATGCGGGTGGTGGATAGGGTAAAGGCGTGGCAGACCTGTGCGGCTTCCTCCAGCCCCTTTATGATATTGGGTATTTGGCTTAAAGGGGTATCCCCCAGGAATTTGATAGTCAGATGCATTGATTCGGGGTTTACCCATTTGACAGCTTGTGAGGGTATGGGTAATGCATCCCGGAGACCGGCGAGTCTGGTTTTTAGCTCCGGCGGCAGTTCTATAGCAATAAAGGTGCGGATAAGTCCTTCGGTCAAGATTGGTCTTTCCCTTCGCCCAGCCAGTTCAGGGCGTTTTGCTGCATTACCTTTGCCAATATATCCGGCTCAAGACAGCCTTGTGCCAGATGTTTCAAGGTGCGTTCATAAGCCATCAGGGGGTAATCACTGCCGAAAAGGAGTTTATTTTCCCCGCTCAGGGTTATCACCTGACGGTAAATCTCCGGTTTGTACAGGAAAGGGGCGGCGGCGGTGTCATAGGCGGTATTGGCCAGCGCTTTTTCAGCTTCGGGCATAAGGTGGTAAAAGGGCATGCCCCCGCCCAGATGGGCAAGTACCAACTTAAGCTCAGGGTAGCGGGCAACAAAGGGGTAAAACTTTTCCGGAGTGGTATTGCCCTTGCCGGAGTAGATATGCCCCAGCGGCTCTGAAGCGTGAAAAAGGCAGATCAGGCTGTTTTCGGATATCCGGTCAAACAGAGGTTGATAGGCAGGGGAAGCCAGTCTTTCCGGCTCTTCGGTGCGGAGTTCACCCAAACCCTTTACTCCCAGCTCAAGGCAGCGCTCCAGTTCCTTAAGGCTGGCCGCCGGGTCTGAAACAGGTAAAGCGCAGAACGGGATAAGCCTTTTGGGATAGCGGCGGGCAGAATCCAGCAGGTAGTTATTGGTAAGTGCGCACAGCTCGGCTGAATCCCAGCTGATATTAAGGGTTACCGCCTGGCTTATGCCGGCTTCGTCCATTGCCGTTAACAGTTCCTCTGCGGTAATCATTTTGGCTTTGGGATTTGAATACAGCATTCCCAGGCAGCTATCCCGGCAGGCGTAGTCCTGCCGGGCTGCAATGATTTCGGGCGGGAAAATATGGGTATGAAAATCTATTATCATAAGGGTTGGATTTTTATTCCTTTTCAGCGGTTTCTTTTTCTTCGGCAGCGGCAGCCGGTTTTTCTTCGGGTTCTTCAGGCAGGCTGGCTGTTACCGGGGTTTCAACCTTAAGGTGGATTTCGCTTACTTTGGCCACCAGAAGGTCAGGCTCGTTCAGTATGCGGGCATTGCCGGGCAGAACGATATCTTTTATGTAAAGGTCTTTTTCCGGACTGTCAAACTGGGATAGCTCAATATGTATTTCCGGCGGAAGGTCATCCGGCAGGGCTTCAACCGTAAGGTGGGTAAAGGGGGCGGTCAGTTTGTGGCCTTTTTCTTTGAGAAGGGGTGACTCCCCGCTGAAATGGATGGGGATTTCCGCTGTTACTTTCTCTTTCAGGTTTATCTGGTAAAAATCTACGTGCTGGAGATAGCCTTTTACCGGGTGGCGCTGTATTTCACGTATAAATGCCTTGCGGGTCTTTTTGTCCGTATCCAGTTTTAGGCTTACCAGGTGGGAACTGCCCGCCCGGCTGATGGTAGACTCAAGTTCCTGGGTGTTTGCCTGAAGTGCCAGTGATTTCAGGCCGTGACCGAAGATGTGGACCGGGGTTATTCCCTGAGCCCTCAGGAATTTGTTTTTGTTGCCGAAAACCTGCCGGGGATTAAGTGCCAGGCTGATACCAGTCATTTTGTGCCTCCTTCAAATCAGATAAAATTTTTTACCTGTTATGCTGAGAAAATCCGGGTATCTCTCTGATTATTCCTTTGTCAATGGCTCCTTGGATAAACTTCAAATTATTTCTGAAGCTGGTTATTAACTTCCCCTTGACATGGCATCTGGACTGTCAAGCGCTGTCCAGGGGTTAGACAAGTCCCCATTCATGGTAAGCCTGCTGGATTACGGCCAGATATTCGGCGGAGGGTTTACCCTCGTCATCAGAGCGGCGGCGGGTATGGGTAAAGGCTTCCAGCAGATTGCCGTCATCGTCATGGACATTTACTTTTATTCGTTCGCTGTTAGCCGGATACTCTTCATGGGCGTCCAGTTTGCGCAGTCCCGATTCGCTGATTTCATAAAGCCCGCCTTTGGCTCTGTCACCGCGGGAAGGTTTGATGCTGGCCAGTGCCCCGTGCCATTTGCGTGAATAGCCCAGGAAAACCAGCTTGTAGTTAGCCAGAGAGGCACTCTGTTTGGGGGCAGCGTCCGGGCAGATTTCCTTCATTTGTTTGCGGCTGAGGGTCTGTCCGTAGGCGAAATACAGCATGTCACTCTCCTGTCTGTTACTTAGATTATATCATTATAGCTGTTTGGTAAAGGGCTTTAAATGGGTGTTGTGGATGATATAGCGGGGGATATTTGGCCGTTAGTGTCCCTGTCCTGCTTTGCGTCAATTTGACTTATTGACTGATTCCGTTTATATTTGGGCAAAATGCGGGTTTGTCTGGAGAGGCCATGAAGGCTGCTGAAGAACCAATCTTGATAGAGGTGCTGACCCGTCTTAACGAATACGGGCCTGATGACCTTTTTGTCTGTTGTGCCAGTTTTGAAGAACGGTGTGTTACCTCTGTCCAGCGGATGAGCCCGAATTTCCGGGCGCGCTATTCCATTATTTTTGTGATTGAAGAACCCCGCCATGAAGAACTGGTGGAAGTAAACCTGGCCAAGATACAGGCTATTCTCTCCCGCAAAACGGCGGAGGGTTTGTTTGTTATCCGCTGCCAGCGCGAAGACCCGGTTGACGGTATCGGTCAGTTAAAGAGTATCTGGCACAGGTGCAAACCCAAAGATTCCGAAGAGCCGTTTATAACGGTGGATATATCAGGTTTTACCAAGGTCTACCTGCTGGGGCTGATGCATTACCTGGTGGCTGAGGCTAATCTGGGACTGCCCCGCATGATTCATACCACCCAGTCTTATTCCCCCACCCGCCTGACTCAGGGTGTACAGCAGATAAGCACGGTTACCAATTACTTCGGGAATATATCTCTGGAAAAAGACAATGTTCTGGTGCTGTTCCTGGGTTTTGAACCTGAACGGGCGCTTTCGGTCTGGAAGCAGTTTAATCCCACCCGGACCATTGCCCTGATAACCGCCCCCCGTGACAGCAACCTGGAATACCTGAAATACGCCGAAAAAAATAACGAGTACCTGCTTTCCCAGCCATCGGTAGAGGTGCGGCAGGCTCCGGCGGATAATCCCTGGGCAGTCCGCAATATACTTGAGTCTATTTATGATGAAGTCAAGACCACCTATAACATGGTGATAGGACCGTTCGGCACTAAGCCCCAGGTGGTGGGCGTTTTCCTGTTCTGGCTGGAACACCCCAAGGTTCAGATAGTCTATTCATTCCCTCAGGAATATACCAAGTCATATCTTAACCGCCGTCCCGGTCAAACCTACCTGCTGCCTTTGTCTCTAAGCTCCAAGTAGCCTGTTCAGAGGCGTTTTTTAAGGGCTGTATATCCGGCTTTCATTACCCGGTTGTGATTCCAGATAAATAGCGGCTTAAAGACAAAACCCAGAAAATTCATCAGCCTGCCGGTGGTGCTTACTTCCCAGATATAGGTGCTGATAGTATTGCCATTGTCAGCGGTAAGTGTCCAGACCCCCTGTCCCGTCAAATCCCCCCGGCTTTGCATCACTATTTCACCGAAGGGTACAGCTTTGGTTATTTCCAGCTCAAAGTTCAGGTCTCCGGTTAGCCCCTTTACTGCTGTCTGTATGCGGCAGCCCTGCAGCATTTCCTGTTCTTTAGACAGTATTTCAAACCGCTTTACCCCCGGCCACCATTCGGGCATACTGCGGGCATCTTTAATCAGCTCCCAGACCTTTTGGGGCGGGGCATCAAAGTGCCAGACAGTTTTAAACAGATATTTTATCAAAATAAATCCTTGCCTGTGATAAATTATTATAAACCTGACGGCAAAGGTGGCAACAGGTGTTGACAGAATATACCTTGAGGACATAGCATTCTGGGGTAGGAGTGTAATAAATGCATGAGTGAGTTCTGGAATGATATTCTGCTGACCTTTGTGCCGCTGTTTATAGTGGTGGATGCGGTGGGTAATCTGCCTTTTGTAATATCCATTACTGACCAAATTCCCGCCGGAGAACGCAAAAAAGTAGTCAACCTTTCAGTTATCACCGCCTCCCTGCTGGGGTTAGTGTTTCTTTTTATGGGCAAACTGATACTGGACCTGATGGGAATATCCGTAGGGGCGTTTGCCATTGCCGGCGGTATTATCCTGCTGCTTTTTGCCATACGCTATATGACCAGCGGGCACATGGTGGAGGTTATCAAGGAGGAGATGGTGGCGGTTGTGCCCATAGGTACTCCCCTTACCATGGGGCCGGCCACTATTACCACCCTGATTTTGCTGGTAAACCAATTTCCCGTGTATATAGTACTAATTTCCTTTGGCCTGAATATGCTGGCAACCTGGCTTATTTTCAAGTCTAACGAATGGTTTATTCACTACATGGGGCAGGGCGGTCTCAAAGCTATGTCACGCATCTTCAGCCTGTTTCTGGCGGCTATTGCAATCAGCATGATTATCAAGGGTTTGCGTCTTGAGGAGATACTTGGGGCGGTTGGCGGGGGGAGCTAAACTAAAATATAGCTAAAAAATGTTGGCTAAAGGCTTGACATTGCGTTCAGAGTGTTTTATCGTTTATACAAATCTAATAGGAGGTAAGCTATGCAGGGTTATTGTATGAAATGCCGCGCTAAGAAGGAAATGAAAAATACCAAGCAGATCACCATGAAGAACGGCCGTCCCGCTACTCAGGGTGTTTGCCCCGATTGCGGCACCAAAATGTTCAAAATCGGCAAAGCATAGGTTTTTTTATCTGTTTGTTGAAATAGCCGGGGATGTGAATCATGCCCGGCTTTTCCATTTTGGGGGCATACCGCCCGATGAGCCATATTTGCCTGCCGTGCAGCTTCGGAATAAAGCCCGCTGACCCCTTGACAAAACTTGTGCCTTTGACTACACTTGTCAAGCCATGACTAAAGAAGGTATGACGATTGCCCAAGCCGCTGATTTACTGGGTGTTTCCACCCGTACCATTCGGCGTTATATCAAGTCCGGCAAGATACAGGCGGAGCTTGTTCCCGGCTCTTTCGGTGAGGAATACCGCATTTATGAAATCCCCTCTGACCTGAAGAAGGAAGATGAGGAAGACCTGTCCCTGCAGACTATCCAGACACCGGTCCAGTTTATGGACGTGGTGCGTGAATTGCATGAGAAAAATCTGGCTTTAGCCGCCCAGCTGGGGGCGGCCACCGAAAAGATTAAGCAGATGGAGAGTCAGCTGAAAATGCTGAATGCACCGGGTGATAACACTCCTGACAAAGCACCTAAAAAAGGCTGGTTTGAACGGCTCTGGCAGAAACTGGGCTGGACAGAAAAGGCCTGAGTTTCTAAGGGTAAGCATGTAAAGTATCCGGGATGAGCCCCGGATTTTTTATGCCGTTTAAAGGCGGTTTTTGCGGCTGCGGATAAAATGGGTCAGCCCCACTACTACCGGCAGGCCGATACTGTAAGCGACCACTCCGCCGGGCAGTCCGTAAAGTATAACCGCCAGCCACAGAAGCCCGAACATAACTGCCGAAGCCGCAATAACGCTGGAAGTAAACAGCAGTACCAGCAAGCCCAGACCACCCATAATAAGCATGGGCTGGGTGGCGATTAGCAGCATTACCCCTATGGCAGTTGCCTCACCCCGCCCTCCCCTGAATCCCAGCCAGACAGGCCAGTTATGCCCCAGAACTGCGGCCAAGCCGCAGAACATCACCCAGCCGGGGCTGAGACCAGCCGCCAGAGCCAGTGTAATGGCCAGAGAGCCTTTGGCAAGGTCAAAAACGAAGACTGCTAAACCCCAGCCGCGGCCAAGGCAGCGGTAGGCATTCTGGGCGCCCATGTTATGGTCACCCATCAGGCGGATATCTCGGTCTGTGCTCAGGTATCCGGCCAGATAGGCGGACGGGAATGTGCCCAGCAGGTAGCTTAGCAGGACAAAGAGTAAAGGCATATTGCAGCCTCAAAGTGGTGCCGGGGGTGGGGGTCGAACCCACAAGGATTGCTCCGGCGGATTTTAAGTCCGCTGCGTCTGCCGATTCCGCCACCCCGGCTAATTAGTAACGCCATTTTAGCGTCTTACGGTGCTTCTTTCAAGGAAAAACGCTATACTGGAATAATGAAGATAAAAAATATATTTGAAGCTCCGGGTTTTTTGAAACATGTTTTGGCTTTGGGTATTCTGTTTGGCGGGGGGATTGCCGGGGCGCTCATATTCAGCACTCTGGCAGTAGTTGCCATCGGCTCTGATTCAGCCGGTTTTGCCGCTTTGGGCGGGGCTGTACTGGGCATAATTCTGGGTTACCCTTTGGGGCTTAGCATGGCTATGATCTGGCTGCGTTTCCGGACTCCTTATGCGGGTTCTGCCGGACTGGGGGTGTTAGGGGCTGTTCTGGGGGTATTGCTTACTATCGGCCTGGCCGAAGTTACCCATCTTAACCAGAACTCCGACCTGCTGTTTATGTCATTTTTCATAGCAGTGCCCTTGCTGGCGTTTCTGGGGTATCGCTTAAAGTTCATCTGGAGGGTTGTCAGCGGCAAAAACATTTAAATAACTGCATTTCACCGGCTTTATAAAATTTATGCCCGTGTTTGCTTCGGATTGCAGTCCGGCGGCACGGGTTTTTTTATGCCGAAATACGCATTAGACAGCAGGTATTTCCGGTATCAGCCTTGCGAAAGCAAAAGATAAGACGGTCAATGCTGAGTTTGAAAAGGCTGGAAAGCAAAATGAAAATTATGGGAAGTTGATGGGGATTGAAAGTATCTGGAGGCGACGAGCGGATTCGAACCGCTGAATAGGGGTTTTGCAGACCCCTGCCTTGCCACTTGGCTACGTCGCCCAGCCAAAGACTAGATTTTACGCCAGATAAGTGATTTTGGAGCGGAAGACGAGATTCGAACTCGCGACCTCCTCCTTGGCAAGGAGGCATTCTACCGCTGAACTACTTCCGCCCCTATAACTTATTGGTGCCGAGAGGGAGATTTGAACTCCCACGAGCTCATCACTCACTAGCCCCTCAAGCTAGCGTGTCTGCCATTCCACCATCTCGGCCAATATGGCAGGAGTGGAAGGATTCGAACCCTCGACCGGCGGTTTTGGAGACCGCTGCTCTACCGGACTGAGCTACACTCCTAAATCGTAAAAATCTAGAGAAGTATCTTACTACTAAACTGCCCCCTAAGTCAACTCCGCCTGAGGGCAGTTCAGCTTTCGTCCGGCATCGCTTTTCAAAGAGTTTTCAGGCAGATTTTGCGCTCTGGCGGGCGATGGTAGTTCCCACAAACAGGGCTATCAGCCCCATAATGCTGAGGGCACAGCCCCCGAATATTCCGGCTGCTTTCATGTAACCGCCCACCTGGACAAGCAGCGGGCTGAACAGGCTTTTCAAGGTGGTAAGCAGGGGTATAACCTGGGCGGAATAGTCATCCGGGTTTATGCCCTGAAAGTACGAGCCGATAAAATTGCCCCACTCCGGTATGGATATAAATACCAGTACTGCTCCCGTAAGTATAAGACAGCCAAGTGCCATAATGCCGAATCCATGTTTGCGTTCCAGTTTCATTCTATTCTCCTATTCTTTTTGGGGGGACTTTATGCCGGAAAGCTGGCTGGCTATCATTTGGGGGATAAAACCTTCAGGGCTGGTAAATCCCTCTCCGTAAGCTTCCCGGGTCAGGTAAAGCATAACTACCGCTGACATCAGTGTACGGGCGGTGACGTCCAGACGGTGTTCTTTTAAAACCCCTTGCTTGACGCCCTGGTCAAGGAGGGAGATGAGCGAAGTTACCCCCTGGCGTATCATGCTGAACCAGACCTAGCTGACGGCCGGATTGCTGGTTCCTTCCCGCAGAAAGATAGCCACCAGCTCTTTTTTTGATTCCAGCAGGCGGTAAAACTGAAGACAGAGCTGGCTGAGGACAGATTCGATACTCTGTTTGCCCTGTTTGGCTATTATGTTTTTTAACAGGGGCAGGAAACTGTGTTCGGCTATTACCGCCTCCATCAGGGCTTTTTTGTTGGAGAAGTAATGGTAAAGCAGCTCCAGAGATGTTCCGGCTGCTTCGGATATCTGGCTGATAGTTGCCCCCTGATAGCCTTGTTCAGCGAATACCTTTAGGGCAGCGTCCAGTATTTCCTGGCGGCGTTTTTCAGCCTGTATTCTGCGGGTTTCCGGTTTAGCTGTTTCGGGCATGGGCGTTTCCTTTAAAGTTCATTGAATATTCATTCAATATATACTAATTATAGTTTAAAAGCGGGCATTGTCAATACATCCTGAAAGATATTTCGGGGTTGGGGAAAATAAAAAAGGCCGGGCAGAATAACTGTCCAGCCTGTGTCAATGCTTGGGGTGTTAGTTCAGCAGATGCGCGGCAGCAGCTCTCCGCTTTGCATATCCAGTATGCGGAGCGCCCCCAGCGGGGTGCGTATGCTTACCCGCCCGGGGTTTGGGGAGATTACCCGCCCGATAATGGCGCTGTCTTTCCCGTAAGGGTGAGCTTTCATGGCAGAGAGTACGGCCGGGGCATCTTTTTCCGGCATTATAGCTATAATTTTCCCCTCGTTGGCTACATACAGGGGGTCAAGGCCGAGTGCCTCACAGGCACCGCCCACTGCCGGCTTGACGGGTATAGACTCCTCGTTAAGTTCTATGCCCACCTGTGACTGCCCGGCTATTTCGTTAAGGGTGGTTGCCAGCCCGCCTCTGGTGGGGTCACGCATGACGTGTATCCGGGGGCAGACTTTGAGCATATCGGTGATAAGCCCGTTCAAGGGGGCGCAGTCACTTTCAACGGCTGTTTTAAAGTTAAGCCCTTCCCTCTGGGCCATAATGGCTATGCCGTGGTCACCCATAGTGCCGGATACAATTACCGCATCATCCGGACGTGCGTTTGCACCGGATATGTCCAGCCCTTCGGGTATGAAGCCTACCCCGGCGGTATTTATAAATATCTTGTCGGCTTTGCCGGTATTGACCACTTTGGTGTCTCCGGTGACTATTTCCACCCCGGCTTCTTTAGCGGCAGCGGCGATAGACTTTATTATTTCTTCCAGAGCGGATATGTCCAGGCCTTCTTCAATGATAAAAGCCAGGCTGAGGTATTTGGGTATAGCCCCCATAACAGACAGGTCATTGACTGTGCCGCAGACTGCCAGCTTGCCTATATTGCCGCCGGGAAAGAAAATGGGGTTTACTACGTAACTGTCGGTAGTAAAAGCCGTTTTCCCTTTGGACTCAAAAACAGCCGCATCATCCAGCTTGTTTAGGAGCGGGTTGGACAGAGACTGGACAAGGTGCTTTGTGATAAGGTCATGGGTTAAGCGCCCGCCCGAACCGTGGGCCAGCAGGATTTTGGTTTTATCCAAGTTTGCCTCCGTAGTGGTAATAGGCGGCGCAGGTGCCCTCGGAAGAGACCATGCACGGCCCGACCGGGTTTTCCGGGGTGCAGACCTTTGAAAAAAGCTTGCATTCCAGAGGTGTCCGGGTGCCTTTGATAATTTCACCGCACAGACAGCCGGGTGTTTCGCGGCTGGGCTCGGAAAGTTTTATCTCAAAGTTTTTTTCGGCATCAAAAGCGGCAAATTCAGGCCGCAGGCAGAGGCCGCTTTGGGGTAAAATACCTATCCCCCGCCAGTTGGCCGGGCAGATATCAAATACTTCATCCATAATCTTAAGGGCGGCAGTATTGCCTTCAGGTTTGACTGCCCGTGAATAGCTGACGTCCAGACGGGGAGTTGCGTCTTCCACCTGGTCTACCAGAGACTTAACACAGTAGAGTATGTCCAGGCTTTCAAAGCCTGACACGGCACAAGCCAGATGGTATTCCTCTGGAATAAATTCCCAGGCATTGCTGCCGGTAATAGAAGAAACATGGCCGGGGCAGATTATGCCCGAAAGGCGGGTTTCACCTGCATCCAGTATCGCCCGCATAACGGGAGGGGTTATTTTGTGAATTGACATTACATAATAATTAGCAAGCCCCTGATTACGAGCCTGTATTACCGAAGCGGCAATGGTGGGGGCGGTGGTTTCAAAACCTATACCCACAAAGATAACCTTTTTCAAGGGGTTCTGGCGGGCTATCTCCAGTGCGTCCATGGTAGAGTAGACAATACGTACGTCCGCCCCTTCCGCCCGCACTTCCAGCAGGCTTTGGCGGCTGGAGGGAACCCTTAGCAGGTCTCCGAATGAGCAGATTATAACCCCTGGCAGCCTGGACAGGGCTATGACTTTGTCCAGGTCGGCGGTAGAGGTTACACAAACAGGGCAGCCCGGCCCTGACAGCATTTCAATATGGGGCGGCAGCAGCTGGCGGATGCCGTAGCGGAAAATGGCTACGGTATGCCCGCCGCAAAACTCCATAAAGCGGGCAGGCTTGGTGGAACGTTTGTTTATATATTCCAGCAGGGTGCGTCCTGACTGGCTGCTGCGGAATTCCTCTATGAAATTCACTCTTTACAGCATCTCCATCTGCTTGAATATAGACAGGGTTTCCAAAGCGTCTTTTTCGTCTATTACCTGTATGGCATAGCCGGTGTGAAGCAGTACGTAATCACCCGCTTTGGCTTCGGGGGTGAGCATCAGGCTGGCTTTATAGGTAGTCCCGTTCAGGTCTACCTCCGCTACCCCGTCTTCAACTGATATTATTTTGGCAGGTACGGCAAGGCACATTATATTCCTCCTTGGCTGGTGGCTATTACCGCCTGACCCAGTGATATGCAGCCGTCATTAGAGGGGATTTCTTTATGGGTAATCACTTCAAATCCCTCTGCTTCCAGCTTTTTTATCACCTGGCGGAAAACCCGCCTGTTCTGGAAAACCCCGCCTGAAAGGGCTACTTTGGTAAGGCCGCTTCGGGCTGAAAGCCTTAGGCAGGTGTCCAGAACTATCTGGCTGACAGTATTGTGAAATTTTACCGATATATAAGCGGCTGTTTTGCCTGATGAAAGGTCTGAAAGGACGCCTTGGATTATGCCCTTCAGCCGTATCAGGTAAATGCCCTTGTCTAAGTCTAACTCAAAGGGGTAGCACTGGGCAAATTCGGTATCCCCGGCTTCGGTTTCCAACTCTATGGCCGGCTGGGAATCATAGTTTGCCACTTGGCAGATTCCGCACAGGGCGGCAACTGCATCAAACAGCCTGCCCGCACTGGAAGTAAGGGGTGAGTTCAGTTTCCGCTCAAGCTGGGTTTTTATGATATCCAGTTCTTCCGGTTCTATATTTTTAAAAAAGTTCAAACCCTCTTCCCCCAGCAGGGTGTAGACATATGACACGGCTGTGCGGTAGGGTTTTTTAATGGCGGCTTCGCCTCCGGGGAGAGGCAGGTATTCCAGATGGGCTTGGCGGCTAAAACCCTGTTTTATGCCCCCGCAGAAAAATTCCCCGCCCCAGATATGCCCGTCCAGCCCGTAGCCGGTGCCGTCCAGAGCCACCCCGATAACCTCTTCGTCACAGTTGTTTTCCGCCAGACAGGAGGCAATATGGGCATGGTGGTGCTGGACTTTGACCAGAGGTATGTCAAGGCTGGCTGAGCGTGCCTCAGCCAGAGCGGTGGTAATATAACCGGGGTGGAGGTCTGAAGCTATTATTTGGGGGTTTAAGCGGAATAGCTTCAGGTAAACCGCCAGGGTTTCTTCAAAGCTGTCCAGCGTTTCGGGGTTTTGCATATCCCCTATATGCTGGCTGACAAAAGCATAACCGTCTTTAAGCAGGCAGAAGGTGTTTTTTTCCTGCGGACCAAGCGCCAGTACTTCTTTATCCGTAAAAGAGGTCTGGACAGGGTAGGGGGCATAACCCCTGCCCCGCCTGATTACCCTTTTTGCACCGGCCTCATACATGACCACGCTGTCATCATAACGGGAGTAGATGGGGCGGTTGTGAAGCAGAAAATAATCCGCTATATTGCCCAGCCGTTTCAGGGCTTCGTCATTGTCTTTGGCAATGGGCTCTGCGCTCAGATTGCCGCTGGTCATGATAAGGGGTTTACCCGTTTCCTTTAAAAGCAGGTGGTGGAGAGGGGTGTATGCCAGCATTATGCCCAGATAATTTTGTTTAGGGGCGGTTTCGGGGCATATGGGGCTTTCCCTGTTCCATTTGCAAAGGACAATGGGTGCGGCAGGTGAAATAAGCAGCTTTTCCTCTTCGGCGGATATAAAACAGTGTTTGCGGGCTTCGGCTATATCAGGAAGCATAACCGCAAAGGGTTTGGAAGGGCGGTGTTTACGGCGCCGGAGGGTATTAACCGCCAGCTGATTAGTGGCGTCAGCGGCCAGCAGAAAGCCCCCCAGACCCCGTATGGCTAAAATCCGGCCGTCTTTCAGCAGTTTTGCGGCTTCTGCTATAGCATCGGCACTTTCAAGCTCTTTTCCGGTTTTATCCACCAGCCAGAGGCGGGGGCCGCACACCGGGCAGGCATTGGGCTGGGCATGGAAACGGCGGTCTAAAGGGTTGTCATATTCGGCCTGGCAGACCGGGCACATTTCAAAGTCTTTCATAGTGGTCAGGGGTCTGTCATAGGGTATGTCCTCAATTATGGTAAAACGGGGGCCGCAGTTGGTGCAGTTGGTAAAGGGGTAACGGTAGCGGCGGTTTCGGGGGTCAGATACATCATTTTGGCACTGGGTGCAGGTGGCTATATCCGGTGAAACCAGCTGAAAACGCCCGGAAAGGCTCTGGCTGGGTTTGATGGTAAACCCTTCTTCACCTGTTAAGGGTATTTCAGTCTGTTTAAATGTTTTAATAACTGACTGGGGCGGGCTGAGGCTAATTAGCTCATCTGAAAAGCTGTCCAGCGCTTGTTCAATCCCTTCTGCCTCTATCTCCACTCCGGCAGAAGTATTCCTGACCCAGCCGTTTAAGCCGTGTTTGGCGGCCAGCTGGTAAACAAAGGGGCGGAAGCCCACCCCCTGGACAATCCCGCTGATGGCAAAGGCAAACCGCTTGGTTTGCTTAGGTGCGGGCATCTATTTCCCCTTGAGGAGGTTGCTTTTCAGCCAGGCTGTCCATTCGTCCAGCCCCTGGCCATTCCTTACTGAAAGCTCAATTATTTTTACGTCCGGGTTGAGACCCAGTACTGTTTTGCGGAAGGATTCCATATTAAAATCACTAAGCGGCAGGTAATCCATTTTGGTTATGACTATTACGTCTGTATCCCTGAACATAAAGGGGTATTTGGTGGGTTTGTCATCACCCTCCGGCACGGATGCCAGCACTACCCTTTTGGCTTCGCCCAGCTGAAATCCGGCCGGGCAGACCAGATTGCCCACGTTTTCAATAAAAATAATATCCAGCTTGTCCAGTTCCAGCCCGTCTGCGGCTGAGGCTACCATGTTGGCATCCAGATGGCAGCCCCCGTCTGTATTTATCTGAATAGCCTGCGAACCGGTGGCGGCTATTTTTTCGGCATCTACGCTTGAGGCTATATCACCCTCTATCACACCCACCCGGGCATCATCTCCCAGCAGCTCAATAGTTTTAAGAAGCAAGCTGGTTTTACCGGCGCCGGGTGAAGACATGACATTTATCACCAGTATGCCTTTTCCGGCAAACATATCCTTGTTTCTGGCAGCCAGCTGGTCATTCATGTCGGTAATATTTTTAAGAACTTTGACTTTCATCATCTACCTCAATGCTTTCAATAAAAAATTCGTTGCCGGCTATCACTTCGGCATTCCAGCCCTGACATTTGGGGCAGACCAGTGCATGCTGCCCTGAAGGGAAGGTATGGCCGCACAAACGGCAGCGGAATTCGGCGGGTATGCGCTTAAATTCTAAAAGCGCCCCCTTGGCCATAGTGTCCTGGCTGAGTATATCAAAACACATTTTTACGCTGTCTTCCACCACGCCTGCATATTCGCCTATCACCAGATTTATCCGGCTGATTTTACGGGCTTTGGCTTCTTCAGCCTTGGCTACAATTGTTTTTAGCAGTTCTTCGGTTATGGATAGTTCGTGCATAATTCTTATTTAATTATAAGGCAGACCCGCTTGGGTGTCTAATTCGGGGGGTATTTGACACCTTTTAAGGCTGTGTTTATTATTCAGAAAGAAGCGAGGTGTTTATTTGTATGAATTAAGTGTTTTGCCAAGCGGTTTGCGGGTAATAAGCCACCATATGCCTGCCAGCCGTTCGGTTACCATTTGCGTATATATCGGGGTGGGTTCGCGTTATGAAACAGACTGCGAGGCCGGTGCCAGCCACTTTATAGAACACATGGTATTCAGGGGTAGCAAAAAGTATCCTGATTCCCAGCTTATTTCCAGTGCCATAGAGGGGGTGGGGGGTATTTTGAATGCGGCTACCGACCGTGAGTCTACCCTTTATTATGCCAAAGTGGGCAGTGACAAGTTTGCTCTGGCCCTGGATGTGCTTTCGGATATGCTGGTAACCCCCCTGTTTAACCCCGAAGACCTTGAGAAGGAACGCAAGGTAATCTACGAAGAAATAAGCATGAGCCTGGACAACCCTTCCCACCGGGTAGGGCTGCTGCTTGATGAGATACTCTGGCCGGATCACCCGCTGGGGCGGGATATAGCCGGCAGCCGCCAGAGTGTGGCCGGTCTGGACAGCCAAAAACTGCTTGATTTCATGCACCGCCATTACACCCCTGCCAATATAGTGGTGGCAGTAGCCGGGGATATAAAGCATAAGAACGCCGTTTCGGCCATTTCTCAGGCCTTTGGCGGTTTGGCCGGGCAGCAAAAAGTTCAGACCTTTGAGCCGTATCACTCCGGCAACCCTTGTCAGGTAGGGGTGGACAAGCGTGATGCCGAGCAGATTAACCTGATGCTGGCCATGCCGGGCATGAACCGTCTGGATGAACGCCGTTATGCTTTCAGCATATTAAACACTATACTGGGTGACGGCATGAGCAGCCGCCTTTTTGCCCGTGTCAGGGATAATCTGGGTTTGGCTTATTCTGTCCAGTCCGGGCTTGAGTATTTGCATGATACCGGGGCTTTCTCTGTTTTTGCGGCGGTAGATCCGGCTAATCTGACTGCCTGTATAAAGGCTGTACTTAGTGAACTGGAAACTGCCAAGACAACCATAACAGCTGAAGAGTTGACAAAGGCTAAGGAAATGTCCAAGGGACGGATTCAGCTGGCTATGGAAGACAGCCGCTATATGGCCAAGTGGATAGGTTCTCAGGAACTGCTGTGCCAAAGGGTGAACACCCACGAAGATGTTATTCGCCTGATAGACGGGGTCAGCCTGAAAGGTGTTATGCAACTGGCAGGCGAATACTTCCAAAAACCCCAAATGCGGCTGGCACTGGTAGGGCCTGTTGACAAAGATGCAGTAGCCTGTCTGCTGAAAGACTAGACAATATATTTGTATCTAAGCCTATTGTGAATAATAGAAAAGGGCGGGACTTTAAAGTCCCGCCCTTCTTGTTTAACCCGTTTGGGTCTTAGTACATTCCGGGAGCTTCAGGCATGGGGGGAGCGGGGTTTTTATCCTGAATATCAGCTACCAGTGAGTCGGTGATGAGAACCATATTGGCAATGGAGGAAGCGTTCTCAAGGGCAGAGCGGACAACCATGGTGGGGTCAATGATACCCATTTCAGCCATATCGCCGAAGACATCTTTCTCAGCGTTGTAACCATGGCCTACGGGTGAGTTCTTGACCTTGTCAACGATAACGTTGCCGTCTTTGCCGGCGTTGGTAGCAATCCAGCGGACGGGTTCAATAAGAGCCTTGCGGACAATGCTGACACCGGTGGCTTCGTCGCCTTCCAGTTTCAGGGCATCAAGGCAGGGCAGGGCATTCAGGAGGCCGGTACCGCCGCCGGGCAGGATACCTTCTTCAATGGCGGCACGGGTGGCAGCCAAAGCATCTTCAACGCGGGCTTTGCGCTCTTTCATTTCGGTTTCGGTAGCAGCGCCTACTGCGATAACAGCTACGCCGCCGACCAGAGCAGCCTGGCGTTCCTGCAGTTTTTCGCGGTCAAAGGCAGATTCGGTTTCTTCAATCTGGGCTTTAATCTGCTTGATGCGGTTCTTGATAGCTTCGGCAGAGCCTTCGCCGTCAATAATGGTGGTCTTGTCTTTATTGGAGACAACTCTGCGAGCATGACCGAGGTCAGCTTCGGTTACGGAATCCAGCTTGCGGCCGGCTTCCTTGCTGATTACATGGCCGCCGGTCAGTATGGCCATATCTTCCAGCATAGCTTTCTGGCGGTCGCCATAGCCGGGGGCTTTGACAGCCAGGATATTCAGGTTGCCGCGCAGCTTGTTGACTACCAGGGTAGCCAGAGCTTCGGCTTCAACGTTTTCGGCTACAATGACCAGATTCTTTGAAATCTGCAGGATTTTTTCCAGAGCGGGCAGCAGCTCGGCAACGGTTTCAATCTTGCGGTCGGTCATCAGGATGGTGGCATCTTCCATGATGGATTCCATCCGGCCGGGGTCAGTTACGAAGTAAGCGCTGATATAACCGCGGTCAAACTGCATACCTTCTACGTAGCTGGTTTCATAGCGCAGACCACGGGATTCTTCAATAGTGATAACACCGTCTTTGCCGACTTTATCCATAACGTCAGCAATCAGGTTGCCGATTTCGGGGTCTTTACCGGTGATGGTGGCTACCTGAACAATCTGCTGTTTGCCCTTGACGGGGGTGGAGTTCTTGCGGAGCTGGGCCTTAAGAGCGGCCACAGCCTTTTCAATGCCGCGTTTCAGGTTGATGGGTTCGGCACCGGCGGCAATATTCTTGAAGGCTTCGTTGATAAGGGCCTGAGCCAGTACGATAGAGGTGGTAGTACCGTCACCGGCGGCATCGCTGGTGCGGGTTGCGGCCTCTTTGACCAGCTGGGCACCCATATTTTCAAAAGCATCGGGCAGTTCAATATCACGGGCAATGGTTACACCGTCATCTATAACAGTGGGTGCGCCCCATTTCCGCTCCAGGGCAACGGGATGACCTTTGGGACCAAGGGTTACTCTTACTGTGTTAGCCAGAGTATCAACGCCCTTCTTGAGGGAGACCCTGACTTTTTCGCCAAATATAATCTGCTTAGCCATTATACCTCCTAATATTCGTTAAAAAATTTAGCCTACGATTTTAGCCATAATCTGGCTTTCGGGCATGATGATGTAATCAATACCGCCAGATTTAAGTTCAACACCGCCGAATTTGGGGAAAAGAACCTTGTCACCGACTTTAATGCTCATGAGTTCGCGTTTGCCATCTTTGTCCAGACGGCCGGGGCCCACGGCGACAATCACGCCTTCCTGAGATTTTTCCTGAGCGGCGTCAGGGATGATGATACCGCCTTTGCTCATGTCTTGTTTTTCCTGGGGCTGGATGAGTACCATGTTGTGCAGGGGTTCGAATCTAGTTGCCATTATTCCTCCTTCTAAGTTTGACTAAATTTATTGCGGCAATGTTTTAGCAGTCTCAGTACGAGACTGCTAACAGGCATATAATACAGCACTGGGAAGTCGGCTGCAACTGCAATCAGCGGTAATTACAGGTATTTAGAATAAAATAACCATAAATACACCCTTAAGACTACGAAAAGCTATTTAATCCAATGCTGATAACTCTCCGGAATGCTTTACAGTATGTCAATAGCAATGCTTAGCAGAGCTTTAACAGGGTTTGCTAAACTGAAAATATACTAAAGTATAGAATAGTACTAAGCATAAATGCGCAGTCAATTTACGTATTAAGTACGATAGCAAGGGCTCTGGTTCTGGTCTATACTGATTGCAGTTCTCAAAGATCTGGATGGTCTTTGAAATACTGTACAGGCCGCCTCAAATACTGTACAGTTTGTAAAAGGGAGCTCGGAAACGAGTTCCTTTTTTATTTGGCGAAGAAATGCTTTAGATATCAGGAAACAACGGACAGCGCCGGCAGTACATCCATGTCCAGCCTGTCCTGACCGCCGGATATAAAGCGGAAATAGCCGCAGGAGGCTATTACGGCGGCATTGTCGGTACATAAGCCTATGGGTGGTATGGAAACCGGCAGAGGGGATTGTTCGCTTAGCTGTTTACGCAGCAGGTTATTGGCGGCCACTCCGCCTGCCAGCAGTATCTGCTTTACGTTGTACTCATGGGCGCAGTTCAGGGTCTTGGTTACCAGTACATCTACCACCGCTTTTTGAAAGCTGGCGGCGGCGTCATTTACCGAACAGACTTCGCCGTTTTCCACCAGCCGGAGCAGGGCGGTTTTCAGTCCGCTAAAGCTGAAGTCATGGCTGCCGGGTATCCACGAGCGCGGCAAATCCAGTACTGCCTCACCGTCCTGCGAAGCTCTGTCTATGGCCGGCCCGCCTGGATAGCTTAAACCCAGTATTCTGGCGGCTTTGTCAAAGGCTTCTCCGGCGGCATCATCACGGGTACGTCCCAGCAGCTGATACTGACCATGCCCTTTCATCAGCACCAGGTCGGTATGCCCGCCTGAGACAGTCAGGCACAGGCAGGGGAATTCCGGTATCCTGCCGGAAAGCCAGTTGGCATAGATATGGCCGTGCAGGTGGTTTACCGCCACCAGGGGTATGCCGCGGGCGGCGGCTATGGCTTTGGCGGCATTTACCCCCACTATCAGAGAGCCTGCCAGACCCGGCCCGTTGGTTACAGCTATGGCCGAAATTTCATCAAATCCGGTATGTGCTTCCTTAAGTGCGTCACTTATGACCGGTAATATGGAAAGCAGGTGCTGGCGGGAAGCCACTTCGGGGACTACCCCGCCGTAACGGGAGTGGATATCTATCTGCGAGGATACCCGGTTGGATAAAATATTTACCCCGTCTGCCACTACTGCGGCAGCGGTTTCATCACAGGAGCTTTCTATACCGAGTATCTTCATATATGCAGGATTATAGCATAGACAATGTCAAGGGGCTAAACCCTTTGACACCTATATAGGGCAATGTTATTATAAATATCCAGGCCATGTAGCCTAGGTTAGTGAGGTTTTCTTCAAAATGAGTACCGATACCTGGTACCTTATACTCTTCTTTCTGTGTATTGTCTTTTCCGCTTTTTTTGCCAGCTCTGAAACAGCCTTTATTTCGATCCAGCGGTTCCGCCTGCAAAATATGGTTCAAAGTAAAGTAAAGGGCGCAGACAAGGTCTCGCAGCTGATGGAGAGGCCGGAAAAATTCCTTTCCACTGTACTTTTGGGCAACAACTTTGTAAATACAGCCGCTTCCGCTTTGGGTACTGTTCTGGCGGTTTCTATCTGGGGTAATGAAAGAGGCGTGCTTATCGCCACTGCCGGGGTTACTATTATTTTGCTGGTTTTCGGCGAAACCACCCCCAAAACTCTGGCTACCCAGCATTCTGAAAAAATAGCCTTCGCAGTAGCCCCTGCGGTAGAGGTGATTTCCAAAATATTCGCACCTATAGTAGCTCTGCTTGGCTGGATATCCTCCGGTTTTACCAAGCTCTTCGGCGGCCCTGCCCTTAAAAGTTCCCTGGTGGCCGAAGATGATATCCGTGCTATGATAACTGTCGGCCATAAAGAGGGGACGGTTGAAGAAGATAAAGCGGAGCTTCTGCACAAGGTATTTGAGTTTTCAGACCGGCCGGTCAGGGAAGTGATTGTACCCAGACCGGAAGTGGAAAGCGTGGAAAAAGGCTCAACCCTGAAAGATTTTCTGGATTTATATGCCGAGTCCCCCATGTCACGTTTCCCGGTGTACGAAGACAACATGGATAACGTGCTGGGTATTTTATCTATCAAAGACGTGCTGATGGCACTGGCCAAAGGCACTCATAACCAGCAGGATTTGGTAGATGACCTTATGCGCCCGGCTTATTTTGCTCCTGAAACCAAGCCTATCGGCAAGCTGTTTAACGAGATGCGGGAAAAGAATTTCCGGATGTGTGTGGTGGTAGATGAGTATGGCGGTACGGCCGGTATCGTAAGCCTTTCCCGCCTGATGGAAGAGATAGTAGGGCCGGTGGGTGATGAACTGGCGGAAGCCGAAAAAGACTACGAATCTATAAACGAATACACCTTTCAGGTGGACGGCAGCATGCGGATAGAAGAAGCTAACGCAGAAATGGAACTGGACCTGCCCGAAGGTGATTATGAGACTATTGCCGGTTTGATACTTGACCGCCTGGGATACATACCCAAGCAGGGTCAGCAGATTAAACTTCAAAACCTTAAGGTAGTGATTACCCGTATGAAGGGTATGAAGATTGATGAAGTCCTGATAACAAAGGAAAAGCGTGCAGCGTCTAAGAGTTAGATACCAAAGGGGAGAAAACCTGAAGTTTATTTCTCACCTTGACATAATACGCCTGTGGCAAAGGGTTTTTTACCGGGCCGGGGTAGAACTGGCCTATTCGGAGGGCTTTAACCCTCACCCCCGAATGGCTCTGGCCTCACCCTTGCCGGTGGGGTATACCAGCCGGGCGGAGTTTATGGATTTATATACCTCTGCTGCTGTCAGCCCCCATTATTTTGAAGATTTGATTAACCGCCACCTGCCGGAGGGCGTCAAGATACTTCAAAGCTGCGTTGTTCCCCCCGAACATGACTCACTCCAGGCGCTGGTACGGCAGGCAGAGTATCTGGTAAGCGTAAATACTTCAATGTCTTTGGCGGAATGCCATAAGGCTGTAGATGATTTTATGGCTAAAGACAGCTTCTTGTGGCAGCTGCAGCGTCAGGACAAAGTAAAGGAATATGATTTACGCGCCCAGACAGCTGAACTGGAAGTGGTCTCTCTTTTGGATGGTGTGCTGTGCCTGCGGATGCTGCTTCAGTGTGACAGCAAAGGGGCCGGCCGCCCCGAACAACTCACCAAAGCCCTGGGTATCAGCGAATTTCCTTTGTCAGTGGAGCGTATACGGCTTGTCCTGGAGGCCTGATGCCTGAAGAAGAACTGGCTCTTCCCCCCGAAGATAATCTGAACTCTCCCCCTAAGCTGGATACCCAGCGTCAGCAACAAGCCAGAGAGTACGGCCGTATTGAGCGGCGGTTTACTTATATCCAAGCCCTTATCATTGCCGCAGCCGCATTGGTTTTAATATTCGGCGGGTTATCCGCCTCAGTTGCTGCCCATTTGGTATCTCACCCTGTCTGGGCAGCTGTTATTTACTTTTTGCTGCTGGCGGTTGTTTACGAAATATTCAGTCTGCCGTTTGGTTATTATACCGGGTATATACTGGCTAAACGCTACGGCACTTCCCGACAGACCCGCCGGGCTTTTTTTGCGGATACAGCCAAGTCTTTTCTGATTATGCTGGTGCTGGGTGCGCCTCTGGTTGCGGCGGTATATGCCGTTATGGGTGCATGGCCGGATATCTGGTGGCTGCTGGTCTGGCTGGGATTTTTAGCGGTGAGTTTGGGTATGACCTTTATTGCCCCTGTCTGGCTGATACCCCTTTTCTACCCTATGAAACCGCTTGAAGACGGGCAGCTGAAAGACAGTCTTTTAGAGCTTTGCCGGCGTATAGGCGTATATGTCCGCGGGATATATGTTATAGAGCTGAGTAAGCGCGGAACCGCCGCCAATGCCGCCCTGATGGGTTTGGGGCGTACCAGGCGGATAGTCCTGAGTGATACTATGATAGACCGTTATTCCATACCCGAAATAGAGGTTGTCCTTTCTCATGAGATTGCCCACCAGCAGCATAACGATATGCTCCGTCTTTTTTCTCTTCAGGCGGCAGTCCTGTTCGGGGTGCTGGCGGGGGGCGGGCTAATTTTCAGTTATCTGGGTGATGCGGTGGGGTATAATGGTCTGACAGACCCGGCCGGGCTGCCGCTTATGGGTAGTATCCTGTTTTTTTTGCTGATGGCAGTTGCCCCGCTAATCAGCCTTTTTACCCGCAGGCTGGAAAAGCAGGCAGATGAATTTGCCCTTAATATCAGTAATAATCCTTCGGCCTTCCGGACAGCTATGACCCGCCTGACCAACCAGAATCTGGCTGAGGCTGAACCCTCAAACTGGCTGGAGCGGCTGACCCAGGACCACCCTAACTATACTCAGCGGATTAGTCTGGCAGACGAATTTGAAAAACGCCATAGTGTAGACAGAGGTTAGACATGACCAGAATGTATTTGATTCGCCACGGGGAAACAGACTGGAATAATAAAAGACGGCTGCAGGGCGGGTTAAGTGATACCCCCCTGAATGAAAACGGGCTGCGCCAGACCCGAAATCTGGCACTGCGGCTCAAAGATGAAAAACTGTCTGCCATATACTCCAGCCCGCTCAGCCGGGCCAAAGTGACCGCCGAGGTGATTGCCCTTGAGCACAGCCTTGCCATCAATACCGCACCAGACCTTCGGGAGATAGAGGCGGGTGATTTTGAGGGTATGGACATGGGCAGTGCCAATATGAAGGTTACCGAACTCTTTACCGAACCCCACCCGGAGGGCGGTTTGCCCCGGATTCCGGGCGGTGAATCCCTGACTGATGTCCAGACCCGTGCCTGGCGGGTTATCACCCAAATAGCCGCTGACCATCCTGACCAGAATGTGGCGGTGGTCTGTCACTATTTTGTGATACTGGCGGTTATCTGCAAGGTGCTGGATTTGCCTCTGGAAAAAATGGCCAATTTCAGGCTTCACATTGGCAGTCTGAGTCTGATAGAGTTTAAGGGCAGCCAGGCCTATCTGGCACTCTTTAATGAAAACGTTTTTCATCAGGACAGCCGTTGTATTTGAGAAAATACTTGTTGACGAAGTTTTTAAAAGGCGGGACATACCCTTGGACAACAATGAAATTTTGAGCGAACGGGTAAGCAGATATATAAAACAACAGGGCATGGTGTCAGACGGAGATGAAATCCTGCTGGCGGTTTCTGGCGGGCCTGATTCCGTTTGTATGCTTTACATAATGCATAAACTAAGCTGTGAAATGGGTTTCAGTTTGCGGCTGGCCCATTTGAACCACAGCCTGAGGGGTGAAGAATCCGAGCGTGATGCCGCCTATGTGGCCGAACTGGCGGCTGCTTTGGGTGTACCCCTTTGCCAGCAGAAAGTCAGTGTCAAGGCCTATCAGGCTGAACACCACCTGTCAACTGAAGAAGCCGCCCGCGAAATGCGGTATGCCTTTCTTTGCCGGACTGCTGCTGAGTATGGTTCGGCGGCAGTGGCGGTGGGACACACCACAGATGACAATATTGAAACGGTTATGCTTCATCTGGTACGCGGCAGCGGAACCCGCGGGCTTCAGGGACTTAGGCCTGTTTTAAACCGTACGGTAGCCGGTGAAGGCTGTCTAAGGGTTATCCGCCCTCTGCTTGGCCTCAGCCGGGCTGAAACTCAAAATTACTGCTGCGAAGCCGGGCTTTCACCCGTACAGGACGTAACTAACCAGAGTACAGACCTTTTACGCAACCGTATCCGCCTTGAGGTGCTGCCCATGCTTAGGGGAATTAACCCCGCCTTTGAAGAAACCATACTCCGCACTGCATTTATTGCGGGTGAAGAAATGGCCCTGCTGGACGAAGTGACTTCTCAAATGAAGGCTGAGCTGGTAATCCGGCAGGACAATGTGCTTATGATTGAAAAAATAGAGATGCAGCGGCTTCATCCGGCACTCAAAAGAAACCTGCTTAGGCAGATGCTGGAAGAACTGCTGGGCGGACTGAAGGATATTGAAGCCCGTCATATAGAAAGCATTATCCAGACTCTGGACAAACCTGCCGGACGGCGAATAGACCTGCCTTACAAGCTGGTCTTTCAGGTGGACTATGAACATTATTTGCTGGGCTGGGAGATTGATGAACTCTGTCCGTACCCGCCTTTTCAGGGGGAGTACCGGCTGGGAGTTGGCACTGAAACTATTTTGGACGGCTGGACTGTAAAGACCGAAGTCTTGCCTTCCCCGGTAGGGCTGGATTTAAGTGAAAGTACTCTGGTGGCCTATCTGGATATGGACAAAGCCGGGAGTGACCTGGCTGTCCGCACCCGCACCGAAGGTGACCAGTTTCAGCCGCTGGGCATGGAAGAAGCCAAAAGCCTGAAGGAATTTATGATAGATAATAAAATCCCCCGAAGCTGGCGGGCCAGAGTACCCCTGCTTTTTTCGGGCGCAGAAATACTCTGGCTGGTGGGCTACCGTATCGGCCAGTCTGCCAAGGTAGATGAAAATACCCGCCGGGTGCTTCGGGTGGAATTTAAACTCCAAAATTAAAGCGGTTTGTAAGCCCTTAACCTGAGACTGCTTATCAGGCCGTCCAGTGCGTTGGTTTCAGTATCTTCACCGCTCTGGCAGGATTCGCCTGAACAGCCGCAGCTGCATCCGCAACCTTCATCGTCGTTACAGCAGCTATCTGCGCCATAGGTTTCTTTGGAAAGTAATGTTATGTCAACAAAGCCGGCCTCATTGATGATATCCAGATAATCGTCAAACTGTTCTGCCCCGGCAATACAGCTTATATAGGCAGCGGCAGATTTGCGGACTTCGTCCGGCAGTTCACCTTCCAGTACAATATCAGATATAACTATCCGCCCGCCCGGCTTGAGCACCCGCAGGGCTTCCTTGAAAACGGCAGGCTTGTCCGGTGACAGGTTTATTACGCAGTTGGAGATGATAAGGTCTATGCTGTCTGACTCCAGCGGCAGGTTTTCAATCTCCCCCTGGATAAACTCTACATTGGTATAGCCGCCCTGAAAAGCATTGCGTTTGGCTATAGACAGCATTTGGGGTGTCATGTCAACACCTATTACTTTGCCTTTTGCACCTACCCGCGGGCTTGCCAGAAAGCAGTCAAAGCCGCCGCCTGACCCCAGGTCCAGTACGGTCTCACCCTCTTTTATTTCAGCCAGTGCCAGAGGGTTGCCGCACCCCAGCCCCAGGTTTGCCCCTTCGGGAACGGAGTTTATTTCCTCTTCGGTGTAGCCTGCCTGAAGGCTGGATTCGGCGGCTATGTCAGAATTGCAGCTGCAACAGCTGCAGCCGCTGGCTGGCGAAGCCGCTCTTTCGGCGATATGTCCATATTCGTCACGAACCAGTTTTTTGATGTCTGTCACGGGCTAATTTCCTCCTGCCACTGTCATATTTTTTAAAATAGGGCTGACTATTTCGTTTGCCAGTTCTGAAAATTCGTCTGCTTTGATAAGCAGCAGACAGCAGGGCTTGCCGCCTGAATGGCGGGTGATAGCTGCCAGCTTGTCTCCCGGCTGAATATTCAGTTTGGTGCGGATTTCTTTGGGCAGTACCAGCTGGCCGCGGGCATCTACGCTTAAGATGGCATCTACCCCGCAGCAACATTTTTCTTCCATCTCGGCCTCGCAATAAATCAGAAAAATCAGAATATACTGAATAATACTTCAGGCGGGCTTTTCTGTCAAATAAAAAAGCGGCTGGTTAGAGCCGCTTTAAGCAGTATCACGGGGAATATTAACGCACTTTTTTAAGGCGGGGATTTTGGGATAGACCGGGAATACGTCCCCGCTTGGCTACCGCTTTGCCCGCAATTTCGTGCAGGTCTGCAGTGAAGTCAATGGGGCGGGCGCCGCTTATATAACTGCCTGTGCCGTAGCCGTCTACCGGGGCGTTATTCTCTGCGAAGTAGCGGATACGTTCCGGGGTAAGGCCGCCGGAAACGAATATCTTGACGTGATTGTGTCCGGCCATATCCAGATTAGCCCGCACTTCTTTAACCAGGTCAGCCGTGACCCTGCCTCTCTCAAAGGGGGTGTCCAGTCTGACACTGTCCAGCCTTTGTCCCATGGCTTCGGCTACCCGCAGGCTTTCTTCCACCTCGTCCTTGAAGGTGTCCACCAGAGCTACTCTGGGTACTTGGGGCGGCATGTGTTTGTCAAAGGCCAGGGTAGCTTTCAGGGTATCACCCATAACCAGTATCAGGGAATGGGGAATAGTGCCCGAAGGGCTGATGCCCCAGAGGCGCGCCCCTTCAATAGACGAACAGCCTTTGCACCCGCCTATCATGGCGGCATAATCCATCCGTCCGGCAACCAGCGGGTGAATATGGCGGGCACCAAAACTGGTAACGGGTATATCCCCGGCCGCTTCAACACATTCACGGGCGGCGGTTGCCCAGCCTGTGCCGGATGCCAGCATACCCAAATAAACAGTCTCGTAAAGACCGAAGCTCAGGTAAGGAGCTTTGATACGCATCACAACTTCCTTGGCGGAAATCTGGTCGCCATCTTCCAAAGCCCATATTTCACCCTCACCCGCCGGTAATACCGCCTGCAGAAGCTCTACAGCCTCGCTCAGGCCGCACAGAATACCGGGGCGGGTGGTAAATACTTCCATTACCGTCTCCGGGTTCTGGTTTTCCTTAGCCAGTATTTCCACCGTACGGGCAAAATAAATATCAGTGGTATCACCTGAGAGCAGGTTCCCGGGTATATTGAACTTCGGTTTAACAGGCATAATTCCTCCGGTTCTTTCTAATGGCGGAAGTGGCGGGTACCGGTAAATACCATAGCTATATTGTACTTGTTGGCAGCGTCAATAGATTCCTGGTCACGGATAGAACCGCCCGGCTGGATAATGGCGGTTACTCCGGCGGCAGCCGCCTGTTCAACGCTGTCAGGGAAGGGAAACATGGCATCTGAGGCCATGACACTGCCCTTTGAGGCCTCACCGGCCTTGCTCTTGGCAATGTCTACGCTGACTACTCGGTTGGGTTGCCCTGCGCCCATTCCCAGCAGGACTTTATTTTTAGCCAGGACAATGGCGTTTGATTTAATATGCTTGACTGCCCGCCAGGCGAATTTCAAATCTGCCATTTCCTCAGCGGTGGGTGCCCGGTTGGTGGCTACCTTGGTCTGAAGGGCCTCTTCGGCCAGTTCATCAGCCGCCTGCACCAGCAGCCCGCCTTTTACCCGGCGGTAATCCAGCGAAGCGGCCTTGTTTTCCGCATGTTTGGGCAGTTCGGCTATGAGTATACGCAAATCCTTGCGGGTTTTAAGGAATTCCAGTGCCTCCGGTTCGTATTCGGGGGCAATGATGATTTCATAAAAGACACCCTTCATGGCTTCGGCCATGGACAGTGTCACTTTGCGGTTGGAGGCTACTATACCGCCGTAAGCCGAAACGGGGTCACCCGAAAAGGCCTTCTTGTAGGCTTCGGCAATGTTTTCGTCACTGGCCAGACCGCAGGTATTGGTATGCTTGACTATGGCTACTGTGGCAGCCGCAAAGTCAGTGGCGGCTCCCCAGGCGGCGTCTGCGTCCAGAATATTGTTAAAGGAAAGCTGTTTGCCCCAGACCTGCTGCGCCCAGGTAATGCCGCTGTCCTGCCCTTGTCCAACCCTGTTTTCAGCATAGAAAACAGCCGGCTGGTGGGGGTTTTCACCGTAACGCAGGTCATAGCGTTTGGAAAGGGCTATGGTCATATTTTCGGGGAAACCCTCTTCTCCCTGCCAGAGGTACTGGGAGATGGCCGTATCATACATGGCTACGTGCTGGAAGGCCTTTTGGGCCAGTTTCTTGCGTTCGTCAAGGCTCAGAGTGCCTGCCTGAAGGTGTTCCAGTACACGGGAGTAATCCTGAGGGTCTACCACCACAATCACACTGGGGAAGTTCTTGGCGGAAGCCCGTATCATGGTAGGTCCGCCGATATCAATATTCTCCAGTGCATCAGTCAGGCTTACATCCGGCCGGGAAACAGTCTTGACAAAGGGGTAGAGATTGACTACCACCATGTCAATGGGTTGGATATGGTGTTCTTCCAGTTCGGCCATATGTTCGGGCAGGTCACGCCGGGCCAGTATGCCGCCGTGTACCTTGGGATGCAAAGTTTTGACCCGTCCGTCCAGTATTTCAGGCGAACCGGTCATGTCCGAAATGCCGTGAACGGTTACATTTGCCTGCTGGAGTGATTTCTTGGTTCCGCCGGTGCTGTATATATCAAAACCCAGTTCTGACAAGCCTTTGGCGAATTCGATAAGACCGGTTTTATCTGAGACGCTCAGGATAGCCCTCATGACAATCCCTCCTTATGTTAAATAAATTTATTTTTACCAGGTGCATAAATATATTTGCGGCAAGCTGCTCTTGGCAGCTATGCCCGTATAGTCTGTGAAAAAGCTGCCTCTGGAAAGAATCCCGGCTGCTTATTCAATTATTACCTGCACTCCGCTTTGGCGGGCTGCAATCTCCCCGATTACTTTTGCTTCCGGCAGATTTTGCATTATCAGAGCGGCCTCTTCGCTGCCGGCTATAATCACCATGCCTATACCCATATTAAACACGTGGAACATCTCTTCGCGGTCTATTCCCCCGGTTTTCTGGATAAGCTGGAGGAGGGGCGGTATTTCCCAGTTTTTAGTTTCAAAACGGGCGGATACATCTTCGGGCAGTGTCCTGGGGACATTGTCTGTCAGGCCTCCGCCGGTTATGTGGGCCAGCCCTTTTATGAGGGGGAGGTTGGGCTTTATTTCTTTCAGATAACTGCGGTGAGGCACCAGCAGGGCTTCGCCTGCGGTTTGCCCCAGTTCGGGATAATATTTATCCAGAGCTTCGCGGCTTTCGCCCAGAACTTTGCGTGCCAGCGAATAACCGTTGGTGTGGAGTCCGTTTGAAGCCAGACCCAAAATGACATCTCCCGGTTTGATACCCCGGTTGATAAGCATATTTTCCTTTTCAACTACCCCTACGATAAAGCCGGCCAAATCATAATCTTCCCCGTGGTAAAGGCCGGGCATTTCGGCCGTTTCTCCGCCGATAAGGGCGCAGCCCGCCTCTAGACAGGCGGTAGACAGTCCCTTGACAATGTCGGCTATTTTTTCAGGCGAAAGTTTGCCCATGGCTATGTAATCAAGGAAAAAGATTGGTTCAGCCCCGGAGGTCAGTATATCATTGACAGAGTGGTTGACAATGTCAATGCCTATAGTGTCATGTTTATTCAGCACCCCGGCCAGTTTCAGTTTGGTGCCTACTCCATCACAACTGGAAACCAGCACCGGGTTTTTGTAGCCTTTGAATTCGTACATTCCGCCGAAAAATCCCGGCCCGGCCAGTACCTGGGAGCCCAAAGTGGCTTTGGCGTACTGCTTGATGAGTTCTTTTGATTTTGAGGCGGAATTTATATCTACTCCTGCCCCGGCATATGTATCTTTGATGTGCCCACCTCTCAAATTGTGGTAACTAAGATTATCAGAAATAGCTATCAACTGCAAAGAAAAAACACCGCCGAAGGTATAAAACTTCGGGCGGTGTTAAATCCGGAATAACTCCCTGCGGGGGGAGGATTAGCTGCCGGGTGATGGCATCTGGCAGCAGTTGCCGCGCTGGTTGCCGAGTGCAAATTTATCCATCTCCAGCTGAACCGGCAGGGCGTATTCGCCGGTGAAACAGGCCAGGCAGAAGTTATCTTTGGGCAGCCCCACTGCCTTTATAAGGCCGGGCAGGCTGAGGTAACCAAGTGAATCTGCCCCTATGTATTTCTGTATCTCAGGCACGCTCATTTTAGCGGCAATAAGCTCCGAACGGGTGGCCATGTCTACCCCGAAGAAACAGGGGTTGGTTATGGGCGGGGCGCATACCCTCATATGTACTTCTTTGGCACCGGCTTTGCGCAGCAGGCGGATAACCTGGGGGGTGGTAGTCCCGCGGACTATGCTGTCATCTACCAGTACTACCCGCTTGTCTTCCAGAACACTCCTCAGGGGGTTGAACTTGAGCTTTACTCCCAGGTCGCGAAGGTGCTGGTCAGGCTGAATAAATGTCCGCCCCATGTAGCGGTTTTTAATAAGGCCTTCGGCCGGGGGTATGCCTGAATTTATAGCATAACCTATACCGGCTGCTGTAGCGGAGTCAGGTACGCCTATCACCAAATCCGCTTCTACCGGGTACTCTCTGGCCAGCTCTGCCCCCATAGCCTGGCGGGCGGAATATAAAAGCTGCCCGTCTATCTGGCTGTCAGGGCGGGCAAAATAAATAAATTCAAATATGCACAAAGCCCGGCGGGAAATCGGCTGTTTGAAACTGGTTACCCCGTTTTCATTTATAGCCAGAATTTCACCCGGCTCTATTTCGCGTATGAAATCAGCCCCGATATGGTCAAGGGCACAGCTTTCGGAAGCAACTACGTAACCCCCTTGAATTTTGCCCAGGCACAGGGGGCGGACACCCAGCGGGTCACGCATGGCGTAGAGGGTGTCTTTGGTCATAATAGTGCAGGAAAAAGCCCCTTTAAGGCGGTTCATGGCATAGCGTATCCGTTTGACCCAGTCAGTTTCAACTGCTGACAGGATAAGCTGGCCGATTATTTCGGTATCTGTAGAGCTTTTAAAAACATATCCCTGAGAGCTTAGTTCGGCATTCAGGGCTTCTGAATTAACTATATTGCCGTTATGGGCTATGGCCATAACGTTGTCGCCTTGGCCCATCAGAAATGGCTGGGCGTTTATCTGCTGGCTTGAACCGGTGGTGGAATAACGGTTATGCCCTATGGCAATATGTCCGCCCAGTTTGCGGAGTATATCTTCAGTAAAGATATGGGAGACCAGACCCATCTGGGAATAAAGCTTAAGTTCCCGCCCGTCAGATGTAGAAATACCTGAGCTTTCCTGTCCCCTGTGCTGCAAGGCAAACAGGGCGAAAAATGTGAGCCGGGCTACATCCTGACCGGGGGCAAATACACCGAAAATGCCGCAAGATTCATGCAAAGTAGACAGCCTCTTTATATCTGAGTGACAGCTTTTTATTATACGCCAAGCTTTGAAACGGGTCAATTTAAAGGGTAATACGAACCTCTTAAAAACCAAACAGGCGGGTTAAGCCGAAATATCCGGCATAACAGATGGCAGTGCATTTTATAAATTTGCCGGCCAGTGAAATCAGCATAAATTTGCGGATACCGAAATTTACCGCTCCGGCAGCCAAAGTCATGGGGTAGAAAAAAGGGTTGATAATGGCTGAAAGGATGAAGACCATGAGCGAACCCCGCCTTTCCATCAGCCGTATCATTTTGCAGTAGAGGCGGTTTAGTTTGCTGCCTGAATCTGACCCGGCCAGGCTGGATTTGCCGGAGTAGCCGGTCATGTAAATGGAGAAGCCGCCCAAGGCTTCGGCTAAACTGGCTACTATTCCAGCAAAAAGGGGCCCCAGTATCGGCTCCCCCACCGGCGGGGGCAAAACACCCCCCAGAGTAAACTGGACAGCCAGCATAGGCACCGGGACAATGGAAATGGAGCTGCCCAGAAAGCTGATGGCAAACATGCCTATATAGCCGTAACCGGCCAGGTCCTGAATAATATCCCGGCGGATAATAAGCCAGACCGAAAGGGCAATACTGATAATTATCACCAGAATGCCGAGCCAAATCCCCCATCTTTTAAACCAAGCACGGGTTTTCAGCTCGGCACCGGTTTCATATATTGAGATGTCTTCTTCGGGCAGATCCACTATCCAAGGCCTTCCTGGTATCAGGCGGCCTTCTGGCTGAAACTCAGGGCTTCATCCGCCTTGTCCACCAGTATTGTAGCATTTTCGCTGAACTCATTGCGAAGCAGCTTGTCAGCCAGCGGGCTTTCTATGTATCTTTCAATGGCCCTGCGAAGGGGTCTGGCACCAAAGGCCGGGTCATAACCCACCTTGGCCAGCCAGCCTTTGGCGGCATCGGTCAGCTCCAGCTTGAGTTTGCGTTCTTCAAGCCGTTTGGAAACATCTTTTATTATGAAATCCACTATCTGGCGTATCTGTTCTTCGGCCAGCTCATGGAAGACAATTATTTCGTCTACCCGGTTGATAAACTCCGGGCGGAAGGTCTTTTTAACCTCGGCCATGACCTTGTCTTTCATGCGTTCATAGCCGTCATGGCGGGTTTTGGAGTCATCAGTCCTGACGGCAAAACCCAGGGCAGATTCGCGTTTGATAGTTTCTATGCCTGCGTTGGAGGTCATAATGATAACCGTGTTTTTAAAGTCCACCGTTCTGCCCTGCCCGTCTGTCAGGCGGCCGTCATCCAGCAGCTGGAGCAGGGTGTTGTATACATCCGGGTGGGCTTTTTCAATTTCGTCCAGCAGGATAACCCGGTACGGGCGGCGGCGAACCAGTTCAGTCAGCTGCCCGCCTTCGTCGTAGCCCACGTATCCGGGGGGAGCACCTACCAGACGGGAAACAGTGTGTTTTTCCTGATATTCGGACATGTCCAGCCTGACCATGGCGGTTTCGTCATCAAACAAAAACCAGGCTAAGCTGCGGGCAAGTTCGGTTTTGCCAACCCCGGTCGGGCCTAAGAACAAAAAGCTGCCGATGGGACGGCGCGGGTCTTTAAGACCGGCCCGGCTGCGGCGGATAGCTTCGGCTACGGCTTTTACCGCTTCCTCCTGGTCTACCATACGCTCGTGGATGCGGTCTTCCATATTCAGCAGTTTGGAAGCCTCACCTTCCAGCATCTGGCTGACCGGTATGCCGGTCATAGACGAAACCAAGGTGGTAATCTGTTCGGCGGTTACTTCTTCGGCTATTTTCTCCTGTTTCAGCCAATCCTCGCGGGCAGTGTTGAATTTTTCCTCAAGACGCATCTTTTCAGCCTTGAGTTCAGCCGCTTTTTCGTATTCCTGAAGCTGGGAGGCGGCCTCTTCCTCAATGCCTGCCTGGCGGAGTTCATCTTCCAGTTTTTTTACTTCCGGCGGGGCGCTTTCGCTGTCCAGCCGGAGTTTACTGGCTGCCTCGTCAATAAGGTCTATCGCCTTGTCCGGCAGCTGGCGTTCGGTTATATAGCGGCTGGACAGTCTGGCGGCTGCCTCCAGAGCGGCGTCAGTTATTTTCAGTTTATGGTGGGCTTCGTATTTGGGTCTGATGCCCTTTAATATTTCAATAGTCTGTTCAACTGTAGGCTCGTCTACAAACACCGGCTGGAAACGGCGCTCCAGAGCGGTATCTTTCTCAATATATTTGCGGTAGTCATCCAGAGTGGTAGCCCCTATTGTCTGAAGTTCACCTCTGGCCAAAGCCGGTTTGAGCATATTTGAGGCATCTATAGCTCCCTCAGCCGCTCCCGCCCCGACTACGGTATGGATTTCGTCTATGAAAAGGATAATCTCTCCGGCGGATTGGCGCACCTCGTCCATGACCGCTTTGAGGCGTTCTTCAAACTCTCCGCGGAACTTGCTTCCGGCAACCAGAGCGCCCATATCCAGGGCCATTACCTTGCGGTCACGCAGGGATTCGGGTACGTCATTATCCGCAATTTTCTGGGCAACCCCTTCGGCAATGGCAGTTTTGCCCACGCCCGCTTCACCCACAATCACCGGGTTGTTTTTGGTGCGGCGGGAGAGTATTTGCATAACCCGGCGGATTTCCTGGTCACGGCCTATTACCGGGTCTATTTTGCCCTGTTTGGCCAGTTCGGTAAGGTCGCGGCTGTATTTGGCCAGTGCCCGGTATTTGCTTTCGGCTCTGGCATCGGTCACCCTGTGTCCGCCCCGTATTTTTTGGAGGGCGGAATAAACTTTTTCCTGGTCAATACCAAACTGCTTCAAAATTCGGGCAGATTCTCCCTGGGTATCTCCGGCAATGGCCACCAGCAAATGTTCCGTGCCGATAAACTCGTCCCGCAGGCGCTCTGCTTCGTTGTTGGCGGTTTGCAGCAGGTTTATAATACGGGGGGTGGGGTATATCTGGATATTGCCGCCTACCGCTTTGGGCGAACGCTTTAAAGAGTCCACCAGCTGCTTGGTTATTTCCTCTGAGCTTACTTTAAGTTCTTTTAGTATTTCACCCACCAGCCCCTTTTCCTGACGGATAAGGGCCAGCAGCACATGTTCAACGTCCCATTGGCTGTGCTGGTATTCCTGCACCAGCATCTGTGAAGCACTGAGGGCTTCCTGGGCTTGTTCGGTAAATTTTTCCTGTCTCACGGGTTTACTCCTCTCTGAGTAATTGTATTTCTTCCCTCAGGGCTTCGTTTTCGGATATAAGCTCCTGAATGCGGTTACGCATGTTTAAGATTACTTCAACCCCGGCCATATTTATACCCAAATCATCCAGCAGGGTTTTGGCCAGTTTCAGCCGTTCAATATCCTGCTCCGAGTATAATCTTATCCTGCCCTGCGAACGGAAAGGCTTGATAATGCCCACCCTTTCGTAATACCGCAGGGTATAAGTCTGCATACCCAGTATTTCGGCAGCTACTGAGATTACATAACGGGGCTGGTTTGCATTTTCCATAAATATCTCCCTTTAACTGTCCGGCCTAAGCTGGCGCAGTTTTTCAAAAAGGTCTCTTTCAGCGGCGGTAAGTTTTTCCGGCAGCACAATGTTGATTTTGGCCAGTAAATCCCCGCTGCCGTCTTTGCCTAAGTGGGGGATGCCCTGCCCTTTTAAGCGGAAAGTCCGCCCGTTCTGGGTTTCGGCCGGTATTTTCAAGGCTAGTTTGCCTTTGAGTGCGGGGACAAATATCTCCCCGCCCAGCATGGCGGTAGTCAGGTTTACCGGTACGTTTACCGTCAGGTCATCATCCTTGCGTTCAAATCTATCATTGGGGCGGACATGTATCCGGAGGAATAGGTCACCCCTTTGTCCACCCGATTGTCCATACCCGCCCTTGCCTGCCAAACGGATTTTGGAGTCATTTTTAACCCCGGCCGGTATTTTGACTTCCAGTCTTTCAATCCCCGGATTTATACCTGTACCCTGGCAGGTGGGGCAGACCTTTTTATCTTTTGCCCCGCTGCCTCCGCAGGTCTCGCAGGGTTTTTGCATCTGGAAACTTAGCAGACGGCTGGTGCCGCTGGCGGCTTCTTCCAGCGAAATGTCTACGGGTTGTTCAATGCTTTGTCCAGGCTGGGGGCGGCTTCGGCGCCCGCCCATACGGCCACCCAGCATCTGGCTCAAAATATCTTCAAACCCGCCGCCTTCGCTGCCGCCAAAGCTGAAATCATACCCCCCAAAGGGGTTGCCCTGGGTTTGCTGCTGGCTGGCCCGGGCTTTTTCAAACTGTTCGCCATACTGCCACTGGTCACCATACTTGTCATACTTGGCCCGGTTTTCAGGGTTGTTAAGTACTTCATAAGCCTGGTTAATCTTCTTGAAGGTTTCTTCAGCCGTCTTATCTCCCGGATTCAAATCCGGGTGGTACTTGCGGGCAAGCTTGCGGTATGCCTTCTTGATTTCGTCTGCGCTGGCGGTTTTGGCTACGCCCAGTGTTTCGTATAAGTTTTTTTCATTAGCCATACAATTCCCCCTGGGAAATACCTATTTTCTATTATATTATGGTGGTATGAATAATGTCAACAATATATTATTAAAGTTAATAAAACAGTATCAATACAGTTTAAGAAAAGCGGCTTTTCCATGTATATATAATGTTGACAAGCCTAAGGCACATCCTTATAATAAAAACGATTTAATGAATCAGACTTCTGCTTTGTCTATCCGTTTTCAAATTTATGGCAAAGGTTCGAAATTTGCCTTTCTATTTTACTCTCATCTTATCAAGTCTTAGCAGGTTATTATGTCAAAATTTGTTTTTGTAACTGGCGGTGTGGTTAGTTCTGTAGGCAAGGGCATTACCGTTGCCTCACTGGGAAATATTCTTAAAAGCCGGGGACTGAGTGTTTCGGTTCAAAAGCTTGACCCCTATTTGAATGTAGACCCCGGTACCATGTCACCCTATCAGCACGGCGAGGTTTTTGTAACCCAGGACGGGGCGGAAACAGACCTTGATTTGGGCAGCTATGAACGCTTTATAGATATTGAGCTTACCGCTGACTCCACTGTCACCTCCGGCCAGGTATATTCCGAAGTTATAAATAAAGAGCGCCGGGGTGATTATCTGGGGGGGACTATACAGGTTGTACCCCATGTCACCCAGGAGATAAAGGCCAGAATACAGCGTCTGGCAGACCGTTCCAAAGCGGATGTGGTAATAGTGGAAGTGGGCGGTACTGTCGGTGATATTGAGGGTCAGCCCTTTCTGGAAGCTATCCGCCAGATGCGCAATGATATGGGGCGGGATAATGTTATTTATATTCACGTAACCCTGCTTCCTTATATACAGTCCACCCAGGAGCTTAAAACCAAGCCCACCCAGCACAGTGTTAACGAGCTGAGGCGGATAGGTATCCAGCCGGATATAATAGTCTGCCGGGCAGATTATCCTATATCCGAAGGTATCCGGGACAAACTTTCTTTGTTCTGTGATGTGGAACGCAAGGCAGTTATCTTTATGCCTACTGTTTCCACTATATATGAAGTCCCCCTGAAGCTGGAGTCTGAGGGTGTGGGTGATTTGCTGGTCAGCCGCCTTCACCTGAATGCTTCCCCGTCTGACCTTAGTATCTGGCGCGGGCTGGTGGAAAAAATTAAAGAACCTACCCCAGCGGTCAGGATTGCTCTGGTCGGCAAATACGTAGAGCTGAAAGATGCCTATTATTCAGTCCGTGAGTCCCTGTGTCATGCCGCCATTCATAACGGGCGTGATATCCAGATAGACTGGGTGTATGCTGAAGATATTGAGAAAAACGGCCCTGAGGAATATTTAAAACACGTTCAGGGCATTATTATACCCGGCGGGTTCGGCATCAGGGGTATTGAGGGCATGATAACCGCCGTAAAGTATGCCCGTGAAAACGGCATACCCTATCTGGGTTTGTGTCTGGGCATGCAGGTCATGGTGATAGAGTTTGCCCGGCACGTGCTTCAGTCTGACAAAGCCCACTCAACCGAATTTGAGCCGGATTCCCCTTACCCGGTTATTGACCTGTTGCCGGAGCAACGGGGGGTGGATTCCAAAGGCGGTACTATGCGTCTGGGCAATTATCCTTGTGTAATTCAGCCCGGTACTATGGCCGGACAGGCTTACGGCAACAAGCTGATAAATGAACGTCACCGTCACCGTTTTGAGTTCAATAATGATTACCGTGATACCCTTTCCAAAGCCGGTATGGTATTCAGCGGACTGTCTCCTGACGGCAAGCTGGTAGAGATTTGCGAAGTTTCAGGACACCCGTTTATGGTCGGTTCGCAGTTTCACCCGGAGTTTCTTTCACGGCCAAACCGTCCCCACCCCCTGTTCCGTGAATTTATAAATGCTGCCAAAAAGGTTATAAGAGATGGTGAGCAGCCTTCTTTGCCGCTTTCGCCCTGAAATAAGGGCATAAATATAAATTGGTCCTGAGGTAGAAATGCGTATTTTTCTGGATACCGCTAATATTGAAGAGATTAAAAAAGGCCTGAAACTGGGAGTGGTGAGCGGTGTGACCACCAATCCCACTCTGGTTGCCAAAGAAGGCATCAGTGATTATAAATCCGTAGTACAGCAGATATGTGCCTTGCTGCCGGAGGGTGATGTCTCTGCCGAAATTACGGCTGAAGACCCCGCCGAAATGCTCAAGCAGGCCCGCGAGATAGCTAAATGGGCACCCAACGTGGTGGTCAAAATACCCGCCACCGCCGAAGGGCTGGAGATTATTTCCAAGCTGAGCAAAGAGGGTGTCCGCTTCAATATGACCCTCTGTTTCTCGGTCAACCAGGCTTTGCTGGGGGCTTTGGCCGGTGCGGCCTTTGTCAGCCCGTTTGTGGGCAGGCTGGATGATGCCGGGCATGACGGCATGATGCTTATAAATGATATTGTCAGTATATATAAGGAATACGGCTTTGAAACCCAGGTGATTGCCGCCAGTATCCGCCACCCGCTTCATTGCACTCAGGCGGCCCAGACCGGTGCCGGTATTGCCACCGTACCTTACAAGGTGCTGATGCAGATGATGCAGCATCCGCTGACAGATTCGGGTATTGCCCGTTTCATGGCTGACTGGAAAAGTGTCCAGAAGTAATATTTAAGGTTGTTTATCACAGGTGCTTCCTTTATATATAGAAACTAAAATACAGATAACTCGTTGTAGATAGGGGGTGAGACACAATGGAAATCGGGCAATTTGAGCTGAGTGAACTTGAGAAGAAGACTCGTGAAGAGCTTCTGGATATTGCCAAGGAAATGGGTGTAAACGGGGTTACTGCCCTTAAAAAGCAGGATTTGGTGATGCGCCTTATTCAGGTGTATACCGAATCACAGGGGAATGTATTCTGTTCGGGTATTCTGGAAATAATGCCGGACGGATACGGCTTTCTGCGCCAGGCATCTTTACTGCCCAGTTCGTCAGACATATATGTGTCTCAGTCCCAGATACGCCGTTTCGGTCTTCGTACCGGTGACATGGTAATAGGGCAGGGACGCCCTGCCAAGCCGGGTGAAAAATATTACAGTCTTCTGCGGGTGGAAGCCATCAATGACCTTAACCCTGAAATGGCCAAACGCCGCCCCAATTTTGGTGCTTTAGTTCCCACTTTCCCTGACCGCCTTATAAACCTGGAAACTACGCCGCACGAACTTGCCACCCGCCTTATAAACCTGATAGCCCCCATCGGCCGGGGACAGCGCGGCCTTATCGTTTCCCCGCCCAAAGCCGGCAAGACCACCATTTTGAAAAATATAGCCAATGCAACCGCTACCAATTATAACGATATACATATAATGGTAGTCCTTATAGGTGAACGCCCTGAGGAAGTAACCGATATGCGCCGCCACGTACGGGGTGAAGTTATGGCCGCCACCTTTGACGAACCGGTGGAAAACCAGACCCGGGTAGCCGAACTGGCACTGGAACGGGCAAAGCGTATGGTGGAAAGCGGCAAAGACGTCTTTATCCTGCTGGACGGTATTACCCGCCTTACCCGTGCCTACAATCTGGCCATGCCTTCATCAGGCCGCACCCTTTCTGGCGGTATTGACCCGGTCGCCCTCCACCCCGCCAAGAAATTCTTCGGGGCTGCCCGCAATACCGAAGAGGGCGGTTCGCTTACCATCATTGCCACCTGTCTGGTAGAAACCGGCAGCCGCATGGATGACCTTATTTACGAAGAATTCAAAGGCACCGGCAACATGGAACTTCATCTGGAGCGCCGCCTGGCCGAACGCCGTGTCTTCCCTGCCCTGGACATCTCCCGTTCAAGCACCCGCCGTGAGGAACTCCTGCTGGGTGAAAACTACAAGCAGGTACAGCTTTTGCGGAGGATGGTGGCTATCATCGCTGATGACGCCAACCACTATACAGAGGTTAACGAGCGCGTGCTGGACCGCCTGCGCCGCTCCAAGAATAATGCTGACTTCCTGGCTAACCTCCAGAAAGAAATGTAAACCAAAAGGGATAAAAAATATTTTTGAACGTAAAGTACCTGAAAACTATAGTACTTTCAGCCAAATTAAGTTAAAATGCCCGTAAACTATTGACAGGCTGTGTTATTATATAAGATAGGTTAAACCATGAAAGGAGGTGGTGGTATTGGAATGCACCCGCAAGGGAAAGCGTCTTTGATTGATGCTGAATTGGACCACTCTTGGTCTTCATGTGTACATATATAATATGAAGACATTTGCATAAAATAAGTTTAAAAGGAAATTTATAGGTCGATGTTTAAGACAAAAATAAGTAAAGTGCTGGGCGTAGTCCTGACTGCTGCCATGGTTCTTTCCATGTTCACAGTCGCTACCCCCGTAGCTGCTGCCAACCAGGCTTGGAGCAAAATCTCCCTGCCCGGCTCCGGCTCAACCGGCGGCTATGTAGTAAGTGCTCCCGGTGACCGGTTTGACAACATCGGCATTTTGGAATGGAACGCAGATAAATCTGCTGTCTATGCCACTGCCGAATATGATGGTGCAGCCGCTATCTTCAAATCTACTGATGCTGGCCGCACTTGGAAAAAACTGACTATCCCGACTGTAACTGGTGGAATTATCTATGATTTCGTTGCTTCCTCCGTGAATGTCAATGAACTCTATTTCACCGATGGTAGGGATATCTTCACCTCCAAAGATGGCGGTGCTACCTGGAATTATCTGTCCAACGTATTTACTTGGGCTACCGCCAATGCTTGGGCTACCCCTCCCATTTCTGGCACTAACCTGATTGTCACCCTTGACATCGGTTATGCCGGCGCTAACAAATACGTCTTTGTCGGCACTGCCGTTTTTGGCGGCACTGATAGTGGCAACGGCGTATATATGTGCCAGGAAACCGCTTTCGGTATGCCCTGGTCTGACCTCGACATTGATTCTCAGCGCGCTTCTGCTTGGACCGCTTGCAGCGTTTGGGATGTAGTGGTAGACCCCACTGATTTTGCTACCAAACAGGGCGTTCTTGCAGTTGCCACCAATAATTCTAGCAAAACTGTCATTACCGCCAAATATTTCGGCAATCAGTGGAACCAGACTGCTCTCTGCAAAGATGCAGAGGTTATGCAGGACAATGTTACCAGCATTGCTACGCCTTATCATGCCGAACTCTGGCTGCCCGCTGACTTCAGCTCCAGCCTGACCTCCGACAAGTTCCAGGCTTGGCTTGCCCTTGCCACCTTCAGTGGACAGGGTGACGTCTACCTGTGGTACGGCGGCGCTGACAAGACCATTGACCTTAACGTCAGCGGTCTTGGCTCTGAAACCGAAGTATCTGACATTGACGGCGCCGGTGGTGTTGGCACTGCCAAACTGATTATCGGCGGTTACCTTAGCACTGCCACTGATGTCCCCAGCACCTGGTATTCTGCTGACGGCCTTACCTTCGCCAAGACCAGCAAAGCTCCCACTGGTGATGATGGCTGGTATAATGCGGAAGTAACCGTTTTGGCTTTGGCTGACTTTGCCACTTCCGGTAAAGCTCTTGCTGGTACCGGTGGTTGGGATTGTGGTGTTTCCTACACTGCTGACTTCGGCAAAACCTGGAATCAGATTTCCATGATGAGCCAGGCTATTACCGAAATTGACAACATTGCCGGCAACCTCTTCATAGTCACCTATGACTATGTTGAAGGCAGCGTCTGGCGTTTGACCAATGGCGTTTACGAGCGCGTTTTCTCAACCTCCATGGTTTCTGAGAGCGGCTACATTGATGTTGCCGTTTCACCCGCTGGTGACGCTGTATTTGTAGCTGACCTCGGCGGTACTACTATCTGGCGTTCACTGGATAACGGCCAGACCTTTACCGCTCAGGTAAGCAGCATTACCACTGTTGACGGTGGTGCTACTATCAATTCCTGGTTCGTTTCCAATGCCAACACTGTTCTGGTTGGTGGTTCAGGCAAGGTTTACCAGACCAGCACCAATGGTGTTCTCTGGTTTGGCCGCGCCTGTGCTGTTGGCACTGTTACCTCATTTGCCGTTTCAACTGACGGTTCTACCCTGGTAGTTGGCGGTTCAAATGGCAGCATTTCAAGATCCACCGATGGTGGCGTTACCTGGAGCACTCCTACCGCTGTTGCAATTTCTGGTACTTCTCTTGTAACCTTCCAGAACGGCAGCAATGATGTTGTCTATCTGACCAGCAGCAATGGCGGCGCTTACAAATATGACTTCGCTGCTACCGCTCCTGCCTGGATCCAGATTGATAACGTTGTTACCACTGGCAATACCTTTGACAGCGGCAGCTATGCTGATGTTGATGAGGGTGTAGGCATCTTCTCCGGTATTGCTTCCGGCGGAAATGTCCTGTATGTACTGGATGGTGATTGGGACAACCTGATCCGTATCACCAATGTTGGTACTTCCTACAAAGCTGGTATTATTCCTGCTCCTACTACTGCCAGTGATGCATACAAACTGATTGGTATTGCCGCCCCCGGTGCTAACATGCTTTACGGTATCTTTGATGACGAACTGTATGTTTACACCGACAAGATGGCTGTACCCGTAGCCAACGTTCAGACCACTAAGGTTACTACTGAAGGTTTCACTATCACTTGGGACGCTCTGAATGTTGATAACAGCAATGTAACCGTTGGTTACTATATAATAGTTACCGATGCTGCTACTGCTGTTAAGGTTGCTTACGGTACCACTACTGGTACTGAAACTACCGCTACTACCCTTAAAGTAACTGGTCTTGACGAAGACACCGTTTATCAGATAAGCGTCTGGGCTGTTGATCCGGTCATGAGCTTCGTGGGTACTGCTTCAGTCTCCACCCAGCCCGAAAAACTGACCTACAACTTTAACCTGATGCCCACCAACGGTGCTTCAAACGTACCCGTTAACCCCGTATTCGCCTGGGATTCAGTTTCTACTGCTGTAAGCTATGACCTTATTCTCAGCACCGATCCTACCTTCGCTGATGCTACCAAGGTTTTGGCTACCAAGAACCTGACCACCAATTACTGGGCTTATGACGGCACTCTTGACAACTCCGCCAGCTACTACTGGAGAGTTCGCGTCAATACCGCCAACAGCACCAGCGAATGGTTCCCGGCTGTATTCACTACTGTTAAGGCTGATGCCGCTGCGGTTGAAGTAAATAATCCTCCGGACATCACCTTAGAAGTACCCCAGGCTGAAATTCCTGCCTACATCTGGCTGATTGTGGCTGTCGGTGCTGTACTGACTATCGCCGTAATCGTCCTGATTGTTCGCACTCGCCGCGTAGTCTAATAAACTACAAAGTGAAAAAGGACTAACAGTCCTAAAGTAACCAAAAAGAGCCCCCCGGAAACGGGGGGCTCTTCTATTTTAAGGATTTTTAGGACGGTCTAAACTTTTTGGGCTGTAAATTTACATAATAATAGCCGGTTCGTCCTGGGGGCTTACAGTCAGAAACTGGGCAATGCCTGGCAGACAAAAGGAATTTAGCTGTAAAGTGCCGGAAAATGGCTGAAACGGCGTACTGGGGGGTGGGGATAATAGCCTGTTATGAAGTTTGCCGAAATAAAGAAAGGCCGGATTCCTCCGGCCCTTTAGTCAAAAAATAAAAACTGATTAGTGCTTGTGGGAATCAAACTCTTTCTGGAGTTTTTCCACCTGTTTCTTAATCTGCATATCCATGTAAGTGTGAATTACCGCCCAGAGTACAACCACAATAAGAAGGATTTCATACCATTCCATCTAAACGCCTCCATAAATACATTTTAGAAGATTATAGTTAGGACTAACCCGCCAGTCAATAGGTGCAGTTATTCAATAGCATGTCTTTAAGGGTTTTAAGGTTTACTACATCTTCCCGGTTGTAGGCCAGCAATGTTTTTAGTGCCCGGGTATCAAAGTTATTTATATAACTCCACCATAGCTGAACGGCTATATAACCGTTTACTTCGGTAAGCTCACGTGAGATACCCAGCTGGCATTCCACTTTTTTCAGCCCGCCTTTAAGGTTTTTGTCCCAGCAGTCAAACATGAGGTCACGGTGGTTGAAATGGCGGCTGAGGTCTATACCCAGTTTTCGGTGAATGAACGGCAGGTCAAACCCCTTGCCGTTGTAGGTATAGAGTATGTCTGTACCTGCTAAAGAAGCCATCACGTTTTCGGCGGTGCATTCTTTACCTACCAGCTGGATAAGGCCCGGTATAGAGTCTCCGTTTACCAGATGGATACCTATAACTGTAAGTTCTGACTGATAAGGCGAAAGGCCGGTTGTTTCAATATCTAAATATGCTTCCATGCGGGCTTTGTATTATCCTTTTCTCAAAAAACAGGGAATATTGTCAGATAGTATTGTAATAGATTTTCCGGCGTCTGGATACGGCCAGTATTATCCAGCCAATCACAATTGCCCCCAGTCCAATGGCAATATACAGGAAAGTATAGTCTGCCTTGAAATTGGCGGAGATATTCAGGGGTTTGTTAAGGGTGATAACAGCATTGGCATTTGTACCGGTATAGTCTCCGCTCCAGCTTTCAAATACCTGGCGGATTAAAAAGCCTTCCGCTTTAGGTGCGCTTAGTTTCACTGTGCTGCCGGCGGCATACCAGCCGCTGCCTTCAGGTGTGCCGTACGGGGAAGACAAATTCAGCAGGTATTCAATATCATAGTTCGCTTTTACAGTTTTGGGCTTGTCCATCACAATACGGGTACTGTCAAAAGGTCCTGTTATATCACCGCTCCAGCCGGTAAATGTATAACGGATACCGCCTTCTTCTATATCCGGGGCTGAAAGGTTGGCAAAGGTGTACTGGTCATACCATCCGCTGCCGCTGACTGCGGTGGTAGGGGAGTCTATTGTTAAAAGATACTGGCGGGAATAAACTGCCTCAAGGTTAGCCCCGCTGACAAATGAACGGCTGGCAGAGGTAACCCCGTCTGCCCAGCTATTGAAAAAATAACGCACCCCTGGCAGGGCATCTATGTTCAAAGCGGTAATCTCATGGGTAGTACCGGGAGTGAAATTTAATTGCGTGTAGCTGAGTGAATAGGTTTGGCCGTCTACTATTATGTAGTTATAGTTGCCGCTTATAGGTATGGAGGTGGTCAGAAGCAGCTTGCCGATAAGGCTAAGCTCTCCGCCTATGCCGTCTGACAGGAAGGGATGCTGCAGAGATAAAGCTAAGCGGGACTCATTTGTAGTGCGGGGCTGGGCATAGAAGAAGAGCTCTTCCAGAGATATCAGACCGTCACCGTTTATGTCCGCATTCGGCACATAGCTGAGACCGTCATTTATGTATCCGGAAAAAAGGCCGCTGTCCCCGTCTGCCCAGGAGACTTCTTCTGCCAGTGACGAATAGAGAACTACCCGCCCGGTTTGGTTTAAATCATCAGCAAATCCGGCCGAATAGCAGGATTCCAGTATTACAGCCTGATAATGGGATTCCAGCGGCGCGAGCCAGTTGGAAAGCTCCTGGCTTGAAATCCATTCCGAAACATAATAAGCGTCATAAGGGGCTATATATGATTGGCTGTCACCGTGTCCGGCAAAGAAAAAGACCACTGTATCATTGTCATCTTCCTGGCCTATCATCCAGTCCAGGGCGGACTTTATAGAAGATTTATCAGCGTTGCTGTTGGTCAGCAGCTTTACATGGTCATCGCCCCAAGCTTGCTTTAGGGAAGCTGCGAATTTTTGGGCGCCGTTGGCCAAGCCTGATACATCTGTAATTTTCTGGTAATCCGAAATGCCCACTACTACCGCCCAGTATTCATGGGTGGAGGCAGCACTAAGCGGTGTTTGGGGCAGGAGGCCTGCCAAAAGCCCCAAAGCCAGAATGGCGGAAATAGCAATCCGTTTCAGGCAGTGCATTCAGCGCTTATCCTTCCGCGCAGCTCTTGTTTTCCGGGTTTCAGGGCTGCAGTAACATAACCTGAGTGGTTACAGGCAAATTGCCTCTGGTGATATTCAGCTTAGATTGGGGTTCAAGACTACTTATACCTATTTCTTTTAGAAACTGGCCTATAGGCAAAAGTGAACTGGTGGATAAATCACTCTGGAAGTGCATGGGAATGACGATAGACGGTTCCAGCTTGCGCATTATCTCAGCGGCTTTGCCCGGGCTGACAGTATTGCCACCGCCAACAGGCAAAAGGAGGATATCCACCCGTCCCAGCTCTTCAATCTGGCTGTCAGTCAATCCCTGGCCTATATCACCCAGATGGCAAATGGACAAGTCATCTATCTCCATCTGGTAAATGGTGTTTTTGCCCAGTTCGCTGCCCTTGGCGTCATCATGAAAAGTGGAAAGACCCAAGATGATAACGTCCCCGATTTCGTATTCGCCGGGGCCGCTTACAATATGGGGGTTGCCGTCAATAGCTGAGGTAAACGAATGATTGGCATGAGCATGGCTTACGGTAACTACCTCGGCACTTTGTTTGCCCATAGCAAACCCCAGGCTGGAAGGGAACGGGTCAGTAATTACAGTAGTATTTTTGCCTTTAAGGCGAAAGCACGAGTGGCCTAACCATTTTATTTCCATATGGGTGAATTATATCAGACCCCTTTCAGAGGGTCAATTGAAGCCGGTCACTTTATTGGCAGCCGGAGAGGGGGCATAATTTACCCTTGACAGTGGTTGGCAGTCATGCTAAATTATACCTGTATTAGCAAACAAGCTAATAGAGTGCTAACGAGGTAGCAAGAGTGCTAACACCCAGGGCAGAGATAATACTGCGTTCTATAGTCAGGCAGTACATAACCAAAGCGGTGCCGGTATCGTCATCTTCCATACTGGAGGATTGTGGCCTGGATATCTGTTCGGCCACTATCCGCAACGAAGTTGTGCGGCTGGAAACCGAGGGTTATATCCTGCGTCCCCATCATTCCGCCGGCAGTATTCCGGCAGACAAGGGTTACCGCTATTATGTGGAATCCCTTAAAGATGTGGAACTGCCGACTAATGACAAGTTTCTTATCCGCCATCTTTTTCATCAGGTGGAAAAAGAGATGGAGGAGTGGCTGAATCTGACTGTGGCTGTCCTTTCCCAGCGTGTCCAGAGTATGGCGGTTGTTACCATGCCTCGCCAGACACAGGGCAAGGTCCATCATATAGAGCTGGTCAGCTTACAGGATAATCTGGTACTGGTAGTTCTGATACTGCGCGGGGCTAAGGTAAAGCAGCAGCTTATAAACTTTGAAAATACCGTTTCCCAGCCGGAACTCACCCTTATATCAAACCGCCTAAATGACGCCTATGCCGGGCTGACCCGTTTCCAGATAGAGCAGAAAACGCTTAACCTTAACCCGGATGAACTGAAGGTCAAGGACAGCCTGATAAAGATGATGCGGGGTGAGGACGAGCAGGAAAGCCGCGAACCTTTCTTTGACGGGCTGCATTATATGCTGGAGCAGCCCGAATTCCACCAGAACCAACGGGTTCAGGAGATAATGCAGCTGCTGGAGCAGAAAAAGCTTTCCAAGATGATTGCCCCGCCCTCGCCTTTTAACCGGGGGGTGCAGGTATATATCGGCCAGGAAAATGCCTCCGCCGAAATACGTGATTACAGTCTGATAGTCAGCCAGTACGGCATACCGGACGAGGCGGTGGGGACTATCGGGGTGATAGGCCCCACCCGTATGGCCTATGAAAGGGCATTGTCAGCGGTCAGTTACCTGTCTCTGGTTATGAGTACTCTGGTGGCCGAACTCTACGGCAAACCGCCAGGCGGTAAAGATGAATAGCAGTGCCTTTAGGGCATATAGTACATTTTTAAGTTAGGAAGGGATTATGACAGATAAAAAAATGTATGATAAAGAAGGAAATGAACACCCTGAAGATACCCAGGTTAAAGCTGATACTCAGGCAGACAGCCTGACTGCCCAGCTGGCCGCCGAAAAGAAACGTTCAGAAGAATATCTGGACAACCTGAAGAGGGCCAGAGCCGAGTTTGTAAACTACAAAAGGTATATAGAGCAGGAAAGAAACGTCCAGAGTGATATGGCCAGAGGCAATGCTTTTATGCTGGTTTTGCCGGTGCTGGATGATTTGGAGCGGGCTTTGGCATCTGTTCCGGCGGATATTGCCGGACACCCTTTTGTGGAGGGGCTGGACCTGATAGTCCGCAAGTTTCAGGCTATACTGGACAATCAGGGTGTCAAAGCTATTCCGGCGGCCGGTGAGCCGTTTGATTCCCGCCTGCATGAGGCGGTTGCCTGTGAAGACGGGCCGGAAGGCATTATTCTGCACGAAGCCCGCCGGGGTTATACGGTAGGGGATAAGGTACTTAGAACATCTCTGGTAGTGGTAGGTAACGGAAACCAGCCCTGCCGGTCTGATTCGGACATGAGATAAATTTCTTTAAGTAAACAAGGAGGAACGAAACACAAATGGCTAAAGTAGTTGGTATAGATCTTGGTACTACAAACAGTGAAGTTGCCGTCATGCAGGGCGGCGAACCGGTAGTTATTCCCTCTGCCGAAGGCAGCACCCTTATTCCTTCGGTAGTGGCAGTAAACAAAAACGGCGAACGCATTGTTGGCCGTCAGGCTAAAAATCAGGCTATTTTGAACCCTGAAAACACGGTTTATTCCATCAAGCGTTTTATGGGACGCAAATGGGGCGAACCCGCCGGGCGTGAGCTGCCGGTTGAGGCAGATGCCAAACGCAAACCTTACAAGGTTATTCAGGGTAACAATAATGAAGTCCGGGTGGTTATGGGTGACAAGGATTTCAGCCCTCCCGAAGTTTCCGCCATGATTTTGCAGAAACTTAAATCAGATGCGGAAGCCTACCTGGGCGAAAAGGTAACCGAAGCGGTTATTACCGTACCGGCTTATTTTAACGATGCCCAGCGCCAGGCCACCAAAGACGCCGGGGCTATTGCCGGGCTGAAAGTCCTGCGGATTATCAACGAACCCACCGCCGCTGCTCTGGCATACGGTCTGGACAAGAAGAAAGATGAAACTATCGCCGTTTATGATTTGGGCGGCGGTACCTTTGATATTTCCATACTGGAACTGGGCGAAGGCACTTTCCAGGTAAAATCCACCGCCGGTGATACCCATCTGGGCGGTGATGATTTTGACCAGAAGATTATTGACTGGCTTATAGCCGAATATAAGAAAGACCAGGGCATTGACCTTTCTAAAGATAAAACTGCTTTGCAGCGTCTGAAAGAGGCGGCTGAAAAGGCCAAGATAGAGCTTTCCACTGTTCAGCAGGCAGAGATAAATTTGCCCTTTATCACCGCAGATGCTTCAGGGCCCAAGCACTTAAATATTATCCTTACCCGTGCCAAACTGGAGCAGATGGTAATGGACCTTGTAGACAAGAGCCTTGAGCCCTGCCGCCAGGCTTTGAAAGATTCGGGCAAGACTGCTTCTGAAATCAACGAGGTTATTCTGGTAGGCGGACAGACCCGTATGCCGCTGGTACAGCAGAAGGTCAAAGAGTTTTTCGGCAAAGAACCTAACAAGGGTGTAAACCCTGACGAGGTGGTAGCTATCGGTGCTGCCATTCAGGCCGGCGTACTCAAGGGTGAAGTCAGTGACGTACTCCTGCTGGATGTTATCCCCCTGACTTTGGGTATTGAGACCCTTGGCGGTGTATCTACCGCTCTTATTACCCGCAATACTACCATTCCCACTTCCAAGAGCCAGGTATTTTCCACTGCGGCTGACAACCAGCCCAGCGTAGAAATCCATGTCCTGCAGGGCGAACGCCCCATGGCGGCCGATAACCGCACTCTGGGCCGCTTTATGCTGGACGGCATTTTGCCCGCCCCCCGCGGCGTCCCCCAGATAGAGGTTACCTTTGACATTGATGCCAACGGTATACTTTCCGTCAAAGCCAAGGATAAAGGCACCGGGCGTGAACAGAAGATAACTATCACCGCTTCCTCCGGCCTTTCCAAGGAAGAGGTTGAAAAGATGACCCGTGAGGCGGAAGCCCATGCCGCTGAAGATAGCAAACGCAAGGAAGAGATAGAAGCCCGGAATGTGGCGGATAATCTGGCTTACAATGCCGAAAAGACCCTGCGTGACAATAAGGACAAGATACCGGCCGAACTGAATACCGAACTGGAAAGTAAGATAGCGGCCGTCCGCACTGCCCTTCAGGGTACTGATGTGGACGCTATCAAGACAACTACTCAGGAACTTTCCACCGCTCTTCAAAGCGTAGGCAGTGCCGTTTACGGCCAGCAGCAGGAGCAGGGCGCTCCCGCTCAGGAAGAACCTTCGGCAGAAGGCAAAAAGAATGACGACGAAGGCACGGTAGAGGGAGAATTCCGCGAAGTTTAAATAAAGGCCGGGAATTTGATTCTGCGGCCTTTGGGAGGGGGTGTAATGCCCCCTCCCACCCTTTTCCCAGCAGATATTTGGTAAGCAAAAACATATTTCATTTGAACTGTCTTATTTCTATAAAATAAAGTTTTAGGTTATAATGATAAACTATGGCAAATAAAAGAGATTATTACGAAGTACTGGGTATTGAACGCAGCGCTTCTGACGAAGATATAAAAAAGGCCTTCCGCAAGATGGCTATGAAGCATCATCCTGACCGTAACCACGAGGATGGCGCTGCCGAAAAATTCAAAGAAATAAACGAAGCCTACGAAGTCCTTTCCAATCCCGAAAAAAGGGCGGCCTATGACCGGTTTGGTTTCAGCGCCGGATCAGATGCCTTTGGTCAGGGCGGCTTTGAAAACTTTGATTTCGGCGGTTTGGGCAGTATTTTTGAGACATTTTTTGGCGGTGCTACCCAGAGTGCCAAGCGCGGCCCCCGCCGCGGGCCGGATATGTCTTATGATATACGGATAACTCTTGAAGAAGCCGCAACCGGGGTTGAAAAAGAAATTACCACCGAAAGGCTTGAATACTGCTCTGAGTGCAGCGGTACGGGAGCTAAAGCCGGCACTTCACTTGTAAAATGTACCAACTGTAACGGTACCGGGCAGGTTTATCAGGTGCAAAAGAGTGTTTTCGGGCGTTTTACCAGCGTAACCCCCTGTCCCAAATGCCGGGGTGAGGGGACTATCATCGGCGAACCCTGTGCCAAGTGCCGGGGTACCGGTAAAGAATATGTCAAGCGGACTGTTCAGGTAAAGATACCTGCCGGGGTGGCAGACGGCAACCAGATACGCCTTAACGGCTACGGCGGTGTAGGTGATAAGGGCGCTTCCGCCGGTGATGTGTATATAAACGTAAGCATTGCCTCACATGCGGATTTCAAACGTGACGGTGATGATGTTATTTATGAACTTGAGATAAATTTTGCCCAGGCGGCTTTGGGCACTGAAGTAAATGTGCCGGGGCTTAGCACCTCTCACAAGCTGAAAATTCCGTCAGGCAGTCAGAACGGCAAGTACTTTGTGCTGAAGGGCAAGGGTATTCCCCATCTGAACCGCTTTGGCAGCGGTGACGAAATGGTGCACCTGAACGTTGTTACTCCTGAGAAGCTCAGCCGTAAACAGAAACAGCTCTTTGAGGAGCTGGAGAAGTCTTTCGCCGAGGATAAAAAGTAGCCGGTCTTTAAGTTTTCTAATCCGGATTAAGTTCAGGTGTTTTGCGGGTTCTGCGCCTGCGGAACATTTTAAACAAATCCCACTTGCGTCCGGCCAGTTCATGGGCAGCCTGGGCAGCCATCAGTTTTCTGGCGGCTTCCTTCGGGTCTGCGTTATTATAAAGCACGTTGTAAATGTTTTCGGTTACCGGCATTTCCAAATCCATAGAGCGGGCCAGCTCATAGGCTACTGCGGTAGTGGAAACACCTTCGGCTACATTGCTCATGCTGTACATAATGTCATTCAGGCTGCGGCCTTTGGTTAATTCCACCCCCACAAAATGGTTGCGTGACAGGTTGCTGGAACAGGTGGCAATCAGGTCACCCAGTCCGGCCAGACCCGAAAATGTCAGAGGGTTTGCCCCCAAAGCCGCCCCCAGGGCGGAAATCTCGGTAAGGCCGCGGGTAATCAGGGCGCTCTTGGCATTGTTGCCGAAGCTCAGCCCGTCCGCTATGCCTGCCCCCAGAGCGATAATATTCTTGAGTGAGCCGCCCAGCTCCACCCCTATGATATCCGTATTGGTGTAAGCGCAAAAGTTACTGGCGGTTACCAGTTTGGCGGCTTTTTTAGCCGTCTTTTCAGTATCGGCAGCCAGTACAGTTACAGCCGGCAGCCCCTTTAGTATTTCCATAGCCAGATTCGGCCCCGAAAGAACACATATATTCTGGGAAAAATCCGGGGAAATCTCGTCGGCAATTACCTGGCTCATACGCTTGGCAGTACCTATTTCCAGCCCCTTGGAGGCGCTGCAGACCAGCATGTTTTTAGTCAGCAAAGGTGCAGCCAGCCGTATATTGGGGCGCATCCGCTGGGAAGGCACAGCCATAAGAACCATGTCTGCTCCGGATAGGGCTTCCTCCAAACTGGCGGTTACGTTCAGGTATTCGGGGAAATAATAATCTTCCGGCAAAAAATCAGCCGGACGGCGCTGGGCTGAGAGAAGTGCGGCTTCGTCCTCGGTGCGTGCCCAGAGCATTACTTCGCGCCCTTTATGGGCTATGACCGTACCCAGGGTAATGCCCCAGGTAGTAGTGCCTATAATACAAACTTTAGACATGAAAAACCTAAGCTTTCTAATGCCGGATTGGTTTTAGACAAGGGGTGTTTAACGGGATTTTTCGTTGAGCTTGCGTTCTTTACCCGCTAAAAGCCGTTTAATATTATCGCGGTGCATGATGGTAATTAGAAGCGAACCTAAAACTGCATAAACTATATACTCGGTGGGGAAACCGCTGATAAATGTAAGGGGTATCAGCAAGGCATATGCCCCCACTACCCCGGTTATAGAGCCCAGCGAAGCAAAACCGGAAAGCCCGGCACCTATTATCAGTACTTCACCGCCGAATATGGCCGCCACCGGACACAGGGCAATCATGCCCCCGAAGAAGGTAGCCACACCGCGGCCGCCGCGGAATTTAAGGAACACAGGCCAGATATGCCCGGCAACAGCCGCCAGCCCGGCCAGCACCTGGGCGAATAAAATAGCCATGCCGTTAGTCCCGAAAGTAAGCGCTTCCGTGCCTATGACCAGCCCGGCAAAAGCCACGGCTGAAACTCCTTTGACTACGTCTAAAGCGGCTACCAGCAAAGCAGCTTTCCTGCCCATGGTTCTCAGGACATTGGTAGCTCCGGTGCGTCCGCTGCCGTAACTGCGGATATCTATTTTGGAACCGCGGTGGCTGACTAAATACCCAAAGGGGATTGAACCCAGGAGATAACTTACTATAACAACAAGCAGAAGCTTGGCAATTAACATTTTTCACCTCGGGCTTTAAAAGTTAAACGGATTGGGGTACCGAAAAATCCGAAAGACTCCCTGAGACGGTTTTCAATAAAGCGTTCATACGAAAAATGAACCAGTTTAGGGTTATTGACGAAAAACACAAATGAAGGCGGATTGGTGTCTGCCTGGGTGGCGTAATAGATTTTCAGCTGGGTTTTGCCCTGATGGGGCGGGGTATGGGCAGAGAGGGCTTCGGTGACCACGCTGTTTACCTTGGCAGTGGGAATACGTTTGTTGCGCTCTTCCTGAACTTTCAGCGCCATGGGGATAATAGTATCAACACCACGCCCGGTTTTGCCTGAAACAAACAATATCGGAGCGTAATCCAAAAACTTAAATCTACTCTGGATAGTCTGTGTCACTTCAGCTTTGTCCTGGCCTTTACCCAGATCCCATTTATTCAGGATAATTATAATACCCTTGGCGGTATCCCGGACATATCCGGCAATGTGGGTGTCCTGAGCGGTCACCAGCTCTTCAGTATCCATAACCAGCAGTACTATGTCTGCCCGGTCTACAGCTTTTAAGGCTCTGAGTACGCTGTATTTTTCAACACCGCTCTCAACTTTACCGCGCCGTCTTATCCCTGCAGTATCTATAAGTAACACATTAGTACCATTAAAGTTAAGAGGTGTGTCAATAGCATCTCTGGTAGTACCGGGTATATTGCTTACTATAGAGCGTTCCTGTCCCATAAAGGTATTAAGCAGGGTGGATTTACCTACATTGGTTCTTCCCACAAGTGCCAGCTTAACCGAATTGTCCTCTTCTGGGGTGGCAATGGGCTGGTCAGGCAGTTCTTCCAGCACCCGGTCCATCAGGTCTGAAATGCCGCTGCCGTGGAAGGCACTGATAACCGAAGGTTCGCCAAAGCCCAGGCTGTAAAATTCAGCGGCTTCCTGGCCCATTTTCAGGTTGTCGGCTTTATTGGCCACCAGTATTACCGGTTTACCGGTGCGGCGGATAATATCTGCCATTTCGTAGTCAGGTGTAATCAGCCCGGCTTTTACGTCTACTACCAAAAGTACCAGATCGGCTTCTTTTATGGCCAGACTTATCTGGATATTTACCTGCTGGCCGATAATGCTCTCAAGATCCGGGTCAAGCCCGCCGGTATCCACCATAATCAGCCGGCGGTCCAGCCAGCTTACAGTCGTAAACAAACGGTCACGGGTAGTACCGGGCAGGTCTTCGGTAATGGCCAGATTCTTATGGGCAAGGCGGTTAAGCAGGGTGGATTTACCCACGTTCTGCCGCCCCACAATGGCAATAATAGGGGTAGTATTATTCATATATTTCACGGCCGCTTAGTGCCTGCCGCCTATCTCCAGTCCACCCAGCATATCTCTTAGTACCGCCTTTTGGGCATGCAGCCGGTTTTCGGCCTGGTCAAAGATAACAGACTGAGGGCATTCCAGTATTTCCCGGTCAACCTCTTCACCGTAATGAGCCGGCAGAGGGTGCATAATGATGGCATCTTTATCAGCCATGGAAACCAGCTTGGCATTCACCTGAAAACCCGCAAAATCCTTAAGGCGTTTTTCAGTTTCAGCTTCCTGTCCCATACTGGTCCAGACATCTGTATAGATTACGTCAGCCCCGCGGAGGGCGGCCTTAAGGTCTGTCCCGCTGTATAGTTCAGCCCCGCTGTCTTCTGCGTAAGCTTTGGCCTTAGCAAATATGGCCTTGTCTACCAGATAGCCTTCGGGTGAAGCCAAGCGGCAGTTTATTCCCGTCATGGCGCAGGCCAGCAAAAGGCTGTTGGCACAGTTGTTGCCATCACCTATGTAAGCCAGATTAAGCCCCTTGAGTTCGCCCTTTTTCTCGTAAATGGTCAGGATATCCGCCAGTGCCTGGCAGGGGTGCTCCAAGTCTGAAAGGGCGTTTATAACAGGTATATCGGCATATTTTGCCAGCTGTACCAGGGTATCATGCCCGAAGGTGCGGCAGGCGATAACGTCTACAAAACGGGCTAGCACTCTGGCCACGTCAGCCACCGGTTCGCGTTTGCCCAAACCTACCTCAGCCGGTGAAAGATACAGTGCTTCCCCGCCCAGCTGCTTCATGGCCAGCTCAAAGCTGACCCGGGTACGCAGGGAGGGTTTTTCAAAGACCAGAGCCAGAGTTTTACCGGAAAGACAGCTGTTCCAGCCCCTGGCTTTAAGTTCAATGGCATCTGAAAGCAGACGCCCGATATCGTCAGGGGAAAGGTCTGAAATAGACAGCAGGTCCTTGGTGTTCACTTTTCGCCTCCGGCACACAATTACCCTTAATTATAGCATTAAAGTGTTTATCTGGATACTTTAATGACCGGGCGGGAGAGGGTCTTTTTGTAGCAAATAGTTATACAAACAACTAATATATGGTATAGTATAGATAGGTGTGTCAGGGCAGGCACTCTGACTGGTTGGGGTGGTTGCTTCGTGAAAGTCTCTGCCGGAGCCCTTGCCTTGGGTTGCACTTGACACCCTGTTCACAAGGGGTATTATAATGTACATATCATCTGAGACAGCTATGTAAAGGATAGGTATGTTTTGTCCGGTATTTGGCTTGGGCAAAACCGGGGGAGTTACTCCTTAGAGATTCTCTCTGGCCTTACAAATAAATGGCGGTTAGTTGGCGGTGGTTGCCGGATACGTTTTTAGAGAAAAAATAGACGTATCCGTCTGATATATTTTATGACTGTTTCGCTTAGCTTTACCCGAAAAAGGCTGGAGGAAGTATGAGACTGCGTCAGTATGACCCAAAAGAATCACTGTCTTACCTTACACTTGTGTCAGAAGTTTTGGGTGACTACGCTGCTTTTCAGTCTCCTCAGGATATAATCCGCCGGTTTGGCGGTGAAAGCCTGACCGATATCACCGAAACTCCGGAAGTGCGCCTGCCGGAGCTTGCTCCGCCTCTGCCCATAGGTTATGAACAAAAGGTTTTTCAGTTTAAAGAATCCGGTGCCACCGGCGGCTCTTTTGATGTGGTTTTCAATAATGAAGGCCAGATGGTGAACTTCCGCGCCCAGCTTTTCTTTGACGGCATATTGGCCGGTATGCGGGCGGCCTATTATAACCGCCTGAAACTGCGTTCGCTTATAGAGCAAATGGCTGATACGGGCCATGTCAGTTTTGATAACCGTTCTTCGCGCTACTACAGCTATTGTAATGAGCTGATGGTTACTTTCTGCCAGATGTCTGATTTCGGGCTGACCAGTGTATCCACCTGGATTACCCAGCGTGAAGAAACCTGCCTGCAGACCATGTCAGATTATTCCGGAGTCAAGCTCCAGCCGAATTTTATCGGTGTTTAATCTGTGCCATCAAAACGTAATCTGATTGCCGTATTGGCATTGTTACTCACATTTTGCGGGGTGTTGACAGGCTGTGATACTGGTTCCGCTGTTGATGATGCAAATCTGCCCGCTGTACAGAATATATCTGTTGCCGAAGCCAAAGCCCTTATAGACCGGAATGCGGTCTCTGCGGATTTTATTATTTTAGATGTGCGTACCCCGTCTGAGTATGCTCAGGGGCATATTCCGGGTGCGGTAAATCTGGATTATTACGCTTCCTTTGAAGCTTCTCTTTCGGCCTTTGATAAAACCAAGACTTACCTCGTTTACTGCCGTACAGGCAACCGTTCTGCTTCCGCTGCCCGGCTTATGCTGGATAACGGCTTTGCCGCTATATATAACATGCAGGGCGGAATAAACGCCTGGATATCCGGCGGACTGCCGCTGGAAACCTAGCTCAGGCTTCTTAACAGCGGCTAAAATACCTGAACCCATTTTGGCCTCATCTGCTATAATGTGTTTATGAATAAACCTGTAATAGTCCTCTTTGACGGCACTAACCTTGTTCACCGGGCATATCATGTACTTCCTCCGCTTGCCATCCGCAAAACAGGTGAAGTAGTGGGTGCCGCTTTTGGTTTCGCCTCCATACTGATTAAAGTCTTAACAGACCTTAAACCGGATTGTTATGCCATATCCTTTGACAGAAAAGGCCCAACCTTCCGCCATGAAATGTTCAAAGCATACAAAGCCCAGCGTCCGCCCATGCCTGACGAACTGGTCAGCCAGCTGGGGCGGGTACGCCAGATTGTAGATGCTTTTAATATGCCGGTATACGAACAGAGCGGCTTTGAGGCTGATGATGTGCTGGGTACGCTGGCAACCAGAGCCGCTGCCGCAGGTATGGAGGTTATTATAGCCTCCGGGGACGCAGACTCTATGCAGCTGGTCGGGCCGGATATCCGCATTTTGTATCCCGGTCCGGCAGGTTCTTTTGCCAGCACCAGTTTGTATGACGAGGTGGCGGTAAGGGCAAAATACGGTCTGGGGCCGGAGCATATTGCTGATTACAAAGCCCTTATGGGTGACCCTTCTGACAATATCCCCGGAGTACCCGGCATAGGCCCGAAAACCGCCCAGAAACTTATAGAAGAGTACGGCGGCATAGAAGATATTTATAAAAATCTGGATAAAATAAGCCCGCCCGGTCTTCAGAAAAAGCTGGCAGACAATGCCGAAGTAGCCCGTGACAGTAAAATACTGACTACTATCGTGTGCGATTTACCGCTTGATTTCAGTATTGAGGAATGCCGGGCAGAGCACTATAACCGCCAGAAAGTGGTAGACCTATTCCGTGAGCTGGAGTTTTTCAGGCTGATTGACCGCCTGCCGGGAGGGGAAAACCAGCTTCAGGGTACGCCGGATATGTTCGCTGTTGCTTCAAAGGTTGAGACCCGCTATATGGTGGCAGACAGCCAAAATATAGACAGTATTGTAAGCCGCCTGGCAAATGCCAAAGAGCTGGCGCTGGCGGTTTCGGGTACTCCCGAAGAAGCTATGGATGCCCGCCTGACGGCACTGGCACTTTCAAGTGCGGCGGGTGATGCCTGTTTTGTACCCGCTGAGTTTATCGGCAGTGCTTCAGAAGGGCAGATGTTTGCCGCCGAAGGGCATTCCGGCTTGGCAGCTCTGCTTGGTGATGAAAAAATAAGTAAAACCGCCCATAACGCCAAGTACCTTATGAATTTGCTTTTATCTGCCGGGCAGGCAGTAAAAGGGCTGGATTTTGATACAATGATTGCCGCCCATCTTCTGGGTGAAAAAAATCTGGCTATCAAAGACCTTGTCTTTGAGCATTTCGGCATAGAGATTGCGGATATTGAAAATATACTGACCCGAAACGGTAAAAAAGCCAGTTTCAGCGAGGTTCAGCTTTCAGAAGCGGCTCAGCTTGCGGCTGATTACACTTTCCGCCTCAAAGGTATCTTTGCCGCCCAGCTTGCCGAAACCAGGCTGATGGATTTATTTGCCAGGGTGGAAATGCCCCTTTTGCCCATACTGCTGGGCATGGAACGCACCGGCATTATGCTGGATACAGATTTGCTGAAGGCTATGGCTGAAAAGACAGGCAGGCAGATATTTAAACTGGAAGAAGATATCTATGCCCGGGCCGGGCATAACTTTAACATAGGCTCCCCTCAGCAGCTGGGGCGGATACTCTTTGACGAACTGAAACTGCCGGTTATCAAAAAGACCAAAACCGGCTATTCCACCGGGGCAGAGGTGCTTGAAGAACTGAAGGGCAAGCACCGTATTGTAGACCTGATACTGGAATACCGTATGCTGGTAAAGCTGAAATCTACTTATCTGGATACCCTGCCGCGTATGGTAAATCCGCATACCCGGCGGCTGCATACCAGTTTTAATCAGACCCGTACAGCTACCGGCAGGTTATCTTCTTCCGAGCCTAATTTGCAAAACATACCTGTCAGGGGGGAAATGGGCAGGGAGATACGGCGGGCATTTATTGCACCTCCCGGCACAGTGCTGCTGGCGGGAGATTACTCCCAAATAGACCTCAGGGTGCTGGCCCATCTTTCCCAGGACCCCGCCCTGATAGAGGCTTTCCAAAGTGACCAGGATATTCACACCGCTACCGCCGCCAGATTGCTGAACATTCCCCCGTCAAAGGTGACTAAAGAACAACGCCGCTTGGCTAAAACGGTAAATTTCGGGGTGATATACGGCATGAGCAGCTACGGGTTGGAACAGGCTACCGAGCTTTCGCTGGAAGAAGCCGACAAATTTATAAAAGCCTATTTTGAAAAATATCCGCGGGTGGCTGTTTATTTCTCGGAGATTAAGCAGCAGGTGCGTACTCAGGGTTATGTGGAAACCCTGCTGGGCAGACGCCGCTATATACCGGAAATCAATTCACCCAACCGTATTTTGCGTGAATCAGCCGAGCGTATGGCTATCAATATGCCGGTACAGGGGACATCTGCTGACATTATCAAGCTGGCTATGGTCCGGCTGGACGAAAAGCTTAAAGAAGAAAAGCTGAAAAGCCGCCTGCTTCTTCAGGTGCATGACGAGCTTATATTTGAAGTACCCAAGACAGAGCTTGGGCGGATGAGTGATTTGCTTGTAGAAACCATGTCAGGTGCAGTTGCCTTTGAAATACCGCTCAAGGTTGAGCTTAAGTCCGGGGCTAACTGGGGAGATATGGAGTAATACTGGACTTGGCAAAACTGCGTGATTACCTGCCGTATCTGATACTGCTGGGTGTGTTTATCCTGCTGGCCTGGCTGGTATTTTTAAACCCGGTTTTAGCCGCGGATACAGCTGTTTCGGGTTTTATTCAAGATATTTCACTGCCCGGTTTTGACGGATTTATGGAATTTATTTCCTGCCTGGGCAGTTTTCCGGTCTGGATTATTCCGCCGGGGGCGGCGGTAATCTGGCTGTGGTGCAAAGGCTATCGTTTACAGTCCGTAATTTGTGCTCTGGTGCCCGGCATTGCCGCCCTCTTGGGGTATATATTCAAATGGCTTATTGACCGCCCCCGTCCCGGCAGTCTGGAAGACGGCGGCACCAGTTTCCCCTCAGGCCATACCGCTTATGCTTTGGCCTGTTACGGGGTGATATTTTTTATCATACCCAAATTTATCCACCGCCCTGTATTCAGGTTTATACTCCGGCTGCTTTGCCTTGTGCCGGTAGTCTTTATGGGTATTTCCAGAGTATATTTAAATGCCCACTGGCCAAGTGATGTGCTGGGGGCATACCTGCTTTCGGGGGCAGTGCTGGGAATAGGGCTGACCTATCTTAAGCACAAATTAACCAAAGGAGTAAATCATGCCTGAACTGCCTGAAGTGGAAACGGTAAAAAACGAAATAATGCCCCATTTGCTGGGCAAAAAAATAACCCGCATGGAAGCTTTGTGGGCTAAAACGCTCTGCCCGCCTGAAACCGAGTTTAACAAACTGGTCTCCGGTTTACAGGTAACCGGGCTTAGCCGCCGCGGCAAGTATATTATCATCAGCTTAAGCGGCGGTCTGTTTATCAGTGTGCATTTGAAAATGAGCGGCGGGCTGACGGCAGTCAAGGCTGAGACTGAACAGTTCCCCCGTTTCACCAGAGCGGTCTTTCATTTGGAAAATGGAGAGCAGGTATATTTCACAGACATACGCAAATTCGGGCGGATAAACTTGCTTACCAGTCTGGACACTATTCTGGAAAAACTGGGGCCTGAACCTCTGGAAGGGGATTTTACCCCGGAGGTGCTTGGTAAGCGTCTTTCGGGGCGTAAAGGGCCTATTAAGGCCGTTCTCCTTGACCAGAAGGTGCTGGCAGGGGTGGGCAATATGTATGCGGACGAAGCTTTGTTTAAAGCCTGTCTGAACCCGCTCCGCCCGGCTGACAGCCTGAGCAAGGCAGAGGTAACCAAACTCCATTCGGCTATTCAGTCAGTTTTACATAAAGCTATACAGAACAAGGGGGCAAGTGTCAGCACTTATCACCGTCCTGACGGCTCAAAGGGGGGCGCCCAGCTGGAGTTTAACGTTGCCCACCGCCGGGGTGAGGTTTGCCCTGAGTGCGGTGCGCCTATAAACCGCCAGCTGATACGCCAGCGGGCCTGTTACTACTGCCCCCATTGCCAGGCCTGACACGTCCCGGTGTTTTCAAGCGGCTTTTGGTTGTATCAGCTGGGCTCTTATGCTATATTATCTTCTTGTTTAGACACTGGGGGGGTCGCATAGTGGTCTAGTGCGGGCGCCTGCTAAGCGCTTGCCCTGGGAAACCGGGGTCGAGGGTTCGAATCCCTCCCCCTCCGCCATAAAAAAACGAAGAAAAAGGACTTGAACCATCGCGGCTTGAGTCCTTTTGTTTATGTGTAGTGTAGTCAGTTTGCAGTGCCGTGATATACTGTGCTTCAGGTGGTGCGGGCTTACCGCTATCATATCTGGTATTCCGTGATTTACTTTCAGCAGTTTCTTGCCGTATAACCATATGATAAAGGAATGGCAAATGATGATGGGTCAGGCATGAATGGATCTAAGATAAAGTATATAGCGCTTTTGCGCGGAGTGAATGTAGGCGGCAAGAACAAGGTTTCAATGCCGGAATTAAAAGCTGCGTTTGAAAATGCCGGATTTACCGAAGTCAGCACTTATATCAACAGCGGAAACGTATTTTTTTCCTGTGAGGAGAAAGAAATCACCGATTTGCAGCAGCAATGCCGGCAGGTAGTGCTGGATACCTTCAGCTTGGAGATACCGATTGCTGTTCTGTCCGTAAACGCCCTTGCTGATGCGTTGAACCATGCTCCCGAATGGTGGGACCGAGATGCTGATTCCAAGCACAACGCCATCGTTGTTATTGCTCCGGCCAAGGCAGATGCTGTCATAAAAACGGTCGGTGAGGCAAAGCCTGAATACGAAAAGGTGGCATACCACGGACAAGTGATTTTTTGGTCTGCACCGATAAAAACCTTCTCCCGCACACGGTGGTTGAAAGTTGTTTCGACCTCCGCTTATGGCAACATCACTATTCGCAACGCCAATACAATAAAAAAGCTGTTGCAGCCAGGCAGTGATAAGGGGTAACGGCGGCATCTGTATTTGCCGAACTTCTCATCAGCTGTAGCTTCTTTCAGATTATGTTTGTTTTTTACTTCATCCGGTTTGGTACTGGGGTTTTACCCGGTTTATCACAGGCGTAAACAGGCTGGCGGGGGCTTAGCCGTTATTATCCAGAAACGCTCTGGCTCTGTCTGCCGCATTTTGCCTCAGGTTATAGTAATAAAACGAATAATCATAACTGTGATAAACCCCTTTGCCCAGCACGGGGTTTCCTGAAAACCATGCCTCCGCATCCACGCTGCTGCATACCAGCACGCCTTTTTCGCTGTCAACACGGGCATCAGCTAACCCCATTATTTTTTTTAACTCTGTGTCCGGGTTGATTGGAATATAGCCGTCCGCACCGGGCAGGTACGAGCCAAGATTTTCTGATGCCGAAGCTGGGACATCGTCTCTAGTCCAGCTGATGGGATTTATTACCAAAGCTCCTTCTGAAACTATCAGGTTCTTACCCTCAATCTCCGCTGCCTGGGTATTGTAGGATATGATTACCCCGGTGTCAGTTGCGTTTTCCGCGAACCTGAGGTGCGGGTTTTTAGCCAGATAATCCTCTGTCACCGAGTAGCCGATGGCATAAGCGGCAATCATCTGCTTATACACGTCCGGGTGCTTTCCCATATAGTCCGAAAGCAGATACAGCAGTATTTCAGAGCCCTGCGAATGGCCTGCCAGAATAAACGGCCTGCCGTTGTTGAAATGTTTTATATAATAGTCAAATGCGGCCATTGCGTCCTCTTCGGGTGCACCGCTTAGAAGATTATATCTGTCTTCCTCCGTCAGGGACAAACACGCTGCCGCATCACCCTGCCTGTAGTAGGGTGCATATATGTTACCCACAGTTTCAAATGCGGTTGCCTGCAGTTTATAAGCCATCTGGGCGCCAAAACGCATCATGTCGTTGTTTACTTCGCATATGTCAGGGTCGGTTGATGCCTGCTTGTGGTAGACCGTGGGGTACAGATAGAAAATATCCACCTCCATAACAGCTTGTGGCGGCAGGGCCAGCCAGTTATCAGGGTTAGAATAATCTGTGGCTTCCCCATCCTGACCGGAGAACCGGAGAATCCCCAGAATACCCAGGCCGGATACTAAAATAACAATCAGCAGGTAAAAAAGTTTCTTTTGCATGGGGAGTATTATATTTCCTGCGAAATGGTATGTAAAGGCTTGCGGCGGCTTTTACGGCAATAACACAAGCCGGTTTTTTAAAAGGTTCGGCTACTTATTATATTTTTAGGTATTGGGGTATAATCTATATTCAGTTTAATCTGGATGCGGAGATATTTTTGCTTATGCCCGGTTACTATTTGTGGACTATTGGCTGCCAGATGAATCAGGCCGAATCCGAGCGTTTAGGCAGGCTTTTTGAACTCTGGGGTTACTCTTTGGCGGATAAGGCCGAAGATGCTGAGCTGGTGCTGGTAAACAGCTGTGTTGTCCGCGAGCATGCCGAAAACAAGGTTATTAACCGCCTGCATATCTTGCGCAAGCTGAAAGATAAAAATCCCCGCTTGAAAATAGCCCTGACCGGCTGTCTGGTCGGGCAGGATATAGCTTCTGTCCGTAAAAAATTTCCGTTTGTAGATTACATTTTCCAGCCGGGTGCTTTGCCTGATTGGGGTGAGATTCCGGAAGGGTTTATTCTGCCGCTTAAGCCGCCGGTAAGTGCCAGTATCACCATTATGCAGGGCTGTGATAACTTTTGTACTTACTGCATTGTGCCTTACCGCCGGGGGCGGGAAAAGAGCCGGAGCATATCTGAACTATGCTGCGAAGCAGCCGAACTGGTCAGGCGGGGCAGCCGTGAGGTGGTACTCCTTGGGCAGAATGTTGATTCCTACGGGCATGACCTGCCCGAAAAGCCCTGTCTGGCAGATTTGCTTTATGCCCTTAGTGATATACCGGGTTTACTCCGGATACGCTTTTTAACCAGCCACCCCAAGGATATCAGCCAGAAACTTATAGACGCTATGGCCAGCCTGCACAAAGTATGCCACTCCCTGAGTTTACCGGTGCAGGCAGGCGCTGATACTATTCTGGCGGCTATGCGGCGGGGATATACCAGCGAACAGTACCGGGAGCTGGTGGGGCGTCTGAAAACCGCCATGCCGGATATCAGCCTCCAGACAGATTTGATAGTGGGCTTCCCCTCTGAAACCGCAGAGCAGTTTGACCAGAGCTATAAACTTATGTCAGATATCGGTTATGACGCTATCCATGTGGCCGCATATTCCCCCCGCCCCCAGACTGCGGCTGCCCGTGATATGGCAGATGACGTGCCGGTTGCCGAGAAAAAACGCCGCCTGAAGCTTATAGAAGACCTGCAGAAAGAAACAGTATCCAAAGCCAATTCCGCTCTGGTAGATACCTTTGCCGAGGTACTGGTGGAGGGCAGGCAAAAGAATAAGTGGCAGGGACGCACTTTAGGTGGTAAACTGGTATTTCTGGAGAGTGATTTGCCCCTTGAGGGATGTCTCATAAATGTAAAGATATTTAAAGCCAGCCCCTGGTCTTTGCAGGCAAAGCTGGTAAAGATACTGGAAAGTTAAAGGAGAAAATATGGATCAGCAGACTATTATGATGTTTGTTTTACTGGCTCTTTTCTTTGGTATGTTCTATTTTCTTATCATCAGGCCGCAGCGCCAGCGCCAGAAGGACCATGCCACTCTTATGTCCTCACTGGTAAAGGGTGACGGCGTTATTACTATAGGTGGTATTCACGGGGTGATAGAGTCCGTAGCCGAAGATAGTGTAGTTATCAAAGTGGAGTCAGGCACTCTGCTCAAGGTCTCCCGGGGCGCTATCGGCTATAAAAAAGCCCCCGAAGATAAAAAGTAAAATCCCCAGGACGGGCGTATTTTGATTTCCAGGTATGATTATATAATTATTGGCAGCGGTATTGCCGGGCTGTATACCGCTTTGCTGGCGCGTGGGCGAGGCAGTGTCTTGCTGGTTACCAAGGGCAAGATACAGGACTGCAATACCCGCCATGCTCAGGGCGGAATAGCCGCCGCCATCGGCCCGGATGATTCTCCCCGCCTCCATTTTGAAGATACGCTCTCAGCCGGAGACGGCTTGTGTGACCCTGAAATGGTGCGTTTGCTGTCCGAAGAAGCCCCCCAGCGTATTGCCGAGCTGGTTTATCTGGGAGTGCCTTTTGACAGTGTCAACGGTGAAATAGCCCTTACTCTGGAAGCCGCCCACAGCCGCCCCCGTATACTTCACGCCGGGGGGGATGCCACCGGCAAACATATTGAAATCACCCTGAACAACTGGGTGCGGACGACAGAAATTGAGGTATTGGAAGATACGCTGGCCAAAGAGCTTATTGTGGAAAACGGGCGTATCAAGGGTGTGGCAACCCTGGATACCAATACCGGGGCTATCCAGAATTTTGAGTGCCGCTTTGTAATACTGGCAACCGGCGGGGCAGGCCAGCTTTTCAGCTTTACCACCAACCCGGAGGTTGCCACTGCAGACGGTGTGGCATTAGCTTTCCGGGCAGGGGCAGAGATAAAAGACATGGAGTTTTATCAGTTTCACCCCACTGCCATTCACCTGCCGGGGGTTGCCCCGTTTCTTATCTCGGAGGCGGTCAGAGGCGAAGGCGGCATTCTGCGGAATACCAGCGGCAAACGCTTCATGCCCGAATATGCCCCCCAGGCCGAACTTGCCCCCAGGGATGTGGTAGCCCGCAGTATTCACCTTGAGATGCTTAAAACCCAGTCTGACCATGTCTATCTGGACGTGACCCACCTTCCCCCCCACAAGGTAAGCAGCCGCTTTCCCCAGATATACCGTTTCTGTCTGGACCACGGGCTGGATATTGCCCGTGAGGCCATACCTGTTTCTCCGGCTGCCCATTATATGATAGGCGGGGTAAAGGTAAACAGCTGGGGAGAAACAAATATAAAGGGTCTGTTTGCCTGCGGTGAAGTAGCCTGCACCGGTGTCCACGGGGCAAACCGTTTAGCTTCAAATTCGCTTTTAGAGGTGCTGGTATTCGGCAGGCGGATTATAGAATACAGTGCCGGTGAAAACCAGCCCGAAATGCTGGCACCCCTGCCCCAGCTTACCAAGCGGTTGCTCGGGTGGGGTAAATACGTGCGTGATTTGCCTGACCCTTCAATACCCTCCCTCCAGAAGCTTCTCTGGGAAGACTCTGGTATAATAAGGAGTTATAGCGGTCTGTCCAAGGCACAGGAGATACTTTCAGGCTGGCAGTACAGCCTGGGTGATGTCTCAAACCGCCAAGGGATTGAACTGGCAAACCTTATCCTGGCCGGAAGGCTCATGGTGGAATCAGCCCTTCTCAGGCAGGAAAGCCGCGGGGCACATTACCGTACAGATTTCCCCGGCCACCGGCCTGAGTGGGAAAAACATATAGTCTTTATTAAGGAGGATTAACATGTCCCAGTCTCAAATTGAGAAAATCATTGACAATGCTTGTGATGAAGATTTTGCCCGGGGTGATATTACTACCGAAACACTAATCCCGTCTTCTCTGGCAGGGCGGGCTATTATAGTGGCTAAGCAGGACGGAATAATGGCCGGAGCTGAAGTAGCCAAAATAGTGTTTATGAAACATGACCCCAATATGGAAATAGATATACTGATAGAGGACGGCAAGAAAATAAAAGCCGGGGATGTGGTCATGGTGCTTAACGGCCGGGTGATAAACATCCTCAAGTGTGAACGCACCGCCCTGAATTTCCTGACCCACCTTAGCGGTATTGCCTCCCTTACTGCCAAGTATATTTCCAAAGTGGAAGGTTTGAACGTATCTCTGGCAGATACCCGCAAAACTATACCCGGTATGCGGATGCTGGAAAAATATGCCGTGTATGCCGCAGGCGGTAAAAGCAACCGGCCGGACCTGGCTTGCGGAGTCCTTATAAAGGATAACCACCTTATGGCTTTGTCTGCCAAAGGTATTGGTATAAAAGAAGCCATTGAAAAGGCTAAGACCAACAAGAGTAAACTGCCGGTAATTGTAGAAGTAAATACGCTGGAACAGGTAGCTCAGGCTATAGAGGCCGGGCCGAGTTCCATCCTGCTGGATAACATGAGTGTTGAGGATATGAAAAAAGCAGTTGATATTATTCCGGAAACTATAAAAATAGAGGCTTCCGGCAATATAAATCTGGATAATATCCGCGAAGTGGCTATGACCGGGGTAGACGTTATTTCAGTGGGGGCTTTGACCCATTCGGCTCCGTCACTGGATTTCAGCCTGGAGTTCCCTGTTCAGCAGGAAACAGAATAGCCTTTATAACTGACCCGGTTTTCTGTAAAGAAGAGCAAAGATAGTTATTTAGTCAGTGCCGGTTTCCGGTGAGGCTTCGAGTTGGGGGTTATCTTCCGGTTTTATAACACGGCAGAAGATATCTACCAGCGCCGGGTCAAACTGGGAGCCGGCACAGCGTTTCAGTTCGGCTATAGCCTGCTCGGTATGGAGTTGGGTGCGGTAGGGGCGGGGTGAGGTAACCGCATCATAGGCATCTGCAATACTGAGTATTCTGGCTTCCAGAGGTATGTTTTCGCCCTTAAGCCCAAACGGGTATCCGCTGCCGTCAAAGTGTTCATGGTGATGGAGTATTGCCGGCAGGCAGTTTACCAGGTCAATTATCCGCTTCAGTATTTCCACCCCCAGTTCCGGGTGGGTTTTAATAGGCTCCCATTCTTCATCGTCCAAAGCAGATGGCTTGGTCAGAATATGGTCGGGTACGCCTATTTTGCCTATATCATGCAGCAGTCCGGCCGCCCGTATGTTTTCCACTTTTTCCTCAGGCAGTTTTAATATTTCTGCCAGGGCTACTGCATATTCACTTACCTTGCGCGAATGCCCGTAAGTATAATGGTCCTTGGCATCAACCGTGGCCGCTAAAGCATAAATAATGGACATAGCCTTGGGACGGGCCTCCAGCTCGGAGTTGATTACCTGGGTGGGGTTGCTATTCAACTCGGCAGGCAGACTGGTACGGTTTCGTCCTGTCTCTTTGGAGTGGTACAGGGCGGCATCAGCTTTGGCTATAATCTCTTCCTTCATTATCCCGTCATTCGGCCAGTTAGCCAGACCCAGGGAAGCGGTTATGGGCATATCACGGAAGGAAGACTTGGTCTCAACATTTTTGCGGATACGTTCGGCTACATGATAAGCATCTTCAATCTTAGTGCCGGGCAGCATTATGGCAAATTCCTCGCCTCCGTAGCGGAAGGCCATATCAATAGAGCGGATGGAATTTTCCAGTATTTTACCCAGCCTGCGGAGCAGTTGGTCACCTGCCAGATGGCCGTATACGTCGTTGTAGACCTTAAAGAGGTCAAGGTCAAGCAGTATCAGGGAAAAGGTATTGCCGAAGCGTGAACCACGGGCTATTTCCTGTTCTATGCGCTCATGAAAGTGGCGGTGATTATACAGGCGGGTAAGTTCGTCGGTATTGGCACGGATAGTGGCCTGAGTATAAAGCTGGGCATTTTCTATTATAATACCGGCCTGATTGGCTACACTTATCAGCAGGTCCAAATCTCCGGTGGAATATATGCCCCCCCGTTTTTTGTTGCCCAGCCCGATAATGCCTATCAGCTTATCACGGCTTTTTATGGGATAGAGTAACCCCATCTCTGATTTCTGGAGCTGCTCTTTCTCTATCTGCCATAAGCCCTTCAGTTCCGGTAAAGTATCCAGTTTATTCAGGTATAACTGGGCATTGTTCTTATCCAGCCAGGCAATGACAGGGTTATCGGAAGCCAGTTTGAAATGGGTTTTCAGCTGGTCATCACCGGGGTAAACATATTGCAGGGAAAACTCACCGCTGGCAGCATCCGGGAAAAGGAGGGCGGTTTTGTTTACATTTAAAGATTTAGCCAGGTCAGGTAGCAGTGATTTGGCCAGTTCCTCCAGATTAAGTATGTTACCCATCTTGCGTGAAAAACCCATAAGCGCTAGACGGGATTCATAGGTCTCCTGATAAAATAACCTGTCTATGCGTTTTTCAATAAGTGTTCTTAGAGGGCGGGCGGTCATGGCCAGTATCAGCACAATCAGGGTTGCCATAAGGATTATAGTAGACATTTCTTCGGCGGGGAATATACGTGTAGCTACAAATAAAGCGCCTGCATATATGGTTATCATGGAGAAAAACAAAAGAACATAGGTAAGGGTCTTGCGGGCTATCAGTTTAATGTCTATCAGGCGGTACTGGGTTATGGCGTAGACAATAATTCCCGCGTTTATAAAGTTGCCCACATGGTCAAGGGGCAGGCCGTAGATGCGGGGGTTGTCACTAAGATTGGTATAGCTTGAAAGAACTACAATTACCCACCCCAGTACCAGGTACAGGGTGCGGTTGCGTTCGGCCGGGTCTGTAGATTGGCGGTATTTGTGTACCAGATGATAAATGATAACCCCTATGAACAGCAGGGCAAATGTAAAAATATAATAAAATAATGGAGTAGTGGTGTGGTAAACGATATTGTCCTCTATATAAGCAGAGGTAACCAGCTGTCCGTTCAGATTGAAGAAAATATCCAGGGCCAGTGTAATATAACCTATTATCAGGAAAAGGTTGTTTTTACGGTTGGTATAGACATGGATAAACTGGTAATACATAAGTATGGCGGTAAAGAGAGCAATATTTAGCAGGTTGTGCCAGAACAGGGTTTGTTCCGGCGGGGCGTCCAGATGGAGCATAAAAGAGGTGAAGCTCCAGAAAGCGGCTGCAGCTAAGAAGACAGAAAAAACACCGGTGATAGGCTGCCGTTTAGAAAGCAGGACAACGGCTAGCAGTACTATATATGCAATACTGGTTACAAGCGGTACCAGAGCCCAGATAGTCACGAAAATGCCTCTTCATTACCCGTTATATCCGGGTGCATAGTAAAAAATCAGGCTTGTATTGAGCCATTATGCAGTACAATAGTGTTGTTGTCAAATATGGACACCCAGTAATACAAATGGGCGGTAGCTTTGAGCCCCGCCCATTTTTGACTGATACGGACAGGTTTCCTGGGTTTTAGACTTTGACAGCTTCTTCCTGTTTGACAGTTACCTTGGTGGGAGTATTCAGCATAAAAGCCAAATCTCCGGCCGAAGGATTCAGATGCGGGGGCTTCAAATCACTCAAATCTGCTCCGGCGTTCTGCTGGCGTATTTTGTAGAGTTTGAAAGCACCTTTGGGCAAAAAGGTCACATCCAGCGGCATCAAACCTATAAAAGACTCCAAATCAGCGTATCCGGGGTGTACCTTTTTGAGTTCCTCGTGGATAGAGGCTGTAACCTCCTCTTTAGTCTGAGTGGTGTTATCTTTGGGTTCAATATAAAGGTGCAGACGGGGTGTATTATTCACCCGTTCCTTGCAGGCTACCCAATCCACATATTCTACCCGGCTGTTTTCAATAGCCTGCCAGATGCCTTTTTCGGAAAGGCGGGTAAAACCGGCAATATCAATCTGGTCATCCACTCTGGTCAGGTAAATCATCTGTGGGATATCTATATCCAAAGCTTCGTTGCGTAAAGATGTTATCTGTACCAGGTGGCCTAAGCGGTAGCGTACGAACGGGCCGCCGTGGAAACTGGTGATAACCACCTCGTAGTTGCCGGGTTTCAGTTCGTCCATCAGCAGGGTTTTGGGCTGATAACTGGTATCACGCCAGCTCTTTACCGCCTCTTCCTCAGGTATAAACTCAAAGAACTGCATATAGGGGACAAAGGTCATGCTGGAATAGTCCCAGGTTTGGGTAGCTATTAAAAAGGCTTCGGTGCAACCGTGGAAATCCAGCGGATAGCGCCCCCACTGTTCCTTTATTTTCTCACGGTAGACACTGCCGTCAATACCGTAGGTCATCAGCCCCTTTACCTTCCAAAGGTCTTTGGGGAGCATGGGGCGGCCGGCCAGCTTGGCCTTGATTTTACCTTTTAGCAGCCGCAGCATGGCTTTGGGATTAGACAGCAGGAATTTCATGCTTATTTTGCCGCTGCTCTGGCTGAAACGGTTGCCCAGGGCTACAGTTACACTGGACATGGACAAACAGTAATCCAGCCCTTCAGACAGAGCCATCTGGAAGCCCTTTTTCACCCGGTCTTCAAAGGGAATCCTTTCGGCCTCCTCTACTTTGGGCAGAAAATTAAACTTTTCATGGGGGAAACAGCGGGCAATAGTGCCGGTGGCATAAGGCGGCGGTGCCATGCCGTAGAGTACGGCATCATTCGGGCGGATATTTATATCCTTGCGTTTATTGCAGCTGCTGAAAAGGGCCATTGCCCAAACCAGAGACTCTACCTCGTCCATCTGGCGGGCGGTTACCGGAGCCCAGCGGTGGGCGTATTCGCCGTTTTTGCCGGAGGTATACTGCCAGAGAATAGGCCTTTTGGGAAGTATATCCATGCGTCTTTTAGTCAGGAAGGGGGCATAGTCCGCATAGGTGGTAAGGGGTACGCTCCGTCTCAGTTCCTCTGAATTGGTAGGCGTTGCCCCGTTGAAAATGTGCTTGCCCAGTTCGCATTTTTTAAGGAGTTCCAATTGTTCCTGAAGAAGTCTTTCCTGTATTTTCATGAAATCTTCAATGCTGAGGTCAATAAAACCGCAGCAGCGGTCCCAGATTTCCTCAACTTTACCCTGTGCAAATAGCTCACCTAGCTGGGTCATTTTGCTTCTCCTTGTATAGTATTTGAAAAATTACGCTGTTTTATATAAGCCGCAATGCTTTTGCGGTTGGGTATCAGCATGGGGGTGGTTTTTTGATACTGGGCATAGCCCGGAAACATTTTTCCGAATACCCAGCGGTCCTGTATGTATACCAGCAATATATCCAAAAGGCTCCAGATAACGGCCGCCCACAGGGCAAAGTCCGTGCCCGCACCCAGGGTCATACCGGCCATGGCCAGTACAAACCAGGGTACGCCGGGGTGACGTACCAGGGCGTAAAACCCGCTGGTAACCAGTTTGTCTCCCACTCCGGTTTTGACATAAGTTTTACCGAAGGGCAGATTTACAAAGAGGGAATAAAGAAAGAAATAGATGCCTGCTGCAAATACCGCCCAGCCGGCGGCATTCAGCCAGACGGGCAGTAAGAATGAATTTCCGTTGAAGCAGACCATAAAACCGGCATACACCAGCAGGGTTGAACCCGAAAGCCAGAGTATGGGCTTGAGAAGCGGCAGTTTTTTCAGGGCCACAAAATCAAAGATATGTACCAGTGAAAAACCGATTGCACCAATAAATACATAAAACATGTTCTAAATATGGCAGACACAAAACACACTTGGAAGGTTTTAAATACTAGAACAATGTTCTATTAAAGCTGAGGGGAAAAAGAAAAAAGCCCTCTTCGTCTGAAGAGGGCTTAAGCAGGTCTTTAGAAGCCTGTTTTAGGTTATTTCCACTTAAGTTTTACTTCACCGCCGGGGGTTTCGTCTTTGCTGCCGGCACCGCCCAGTTTGCTTAAGGCCTCAAGGTCACTCATGGCAGAAGACCCTTTGCCCAGTTCCAGCCCGTAGCCTACAAAGAAATCCACGAAACTCTTGAGGAGTTTCTTGGTGTCTTCCTGGAAGGAGACCAGTTCTTCTCTGCTGGCAGACTTGTTGGATTTTTCAAGCAGTTTCTTAACGTCCTGCTTGAGGGCTTCAAACTCCTGGCTGGAGATTCCGTTTTCCTTGCGGTTTTCGCCGCCAAGCTGAGAGTCAATAAGGTAATTCAGGAAATCCGCCTGGCTCAGGTCGCCGCGGTTTTCATCAATCCGCCTTACCAGCTCCGCCGGTACAATCAGCATTCGTTTGTCAGACATGGTATCTCCTTTTACTGCCCCGGTAAGTTAGGCTTCGTCCTGTTCATTATCTTTAAGGTCCAGTGTGTCTAATATATTATCAATACTGCGTAAAAGTTCAAGCCCCTTGGCAGTCACCCTGTAGGTAACAGAAGGGTTGCCAAGCTGTACACGGTCAATAAGCTCCCTGTCCAGCATGAAGTTCAGATATTTCTGGAGCTGGAAATAAGACATATTGACGCTGTACATAATCTCAGTTTTGCCGGCTTCACCCAGCCTGAGCATGTCAGCGATAATCTCTATACTGGAACGTCTGCGGTCTAATCTCATAGCCCTTTTGACCTATTACTATCTGCTACGGAGTTACTATTATACTATGCCGTGCAAGCCGAATATAACCCCCCAATTCCAAATATTTTTAAAAATATTTTCAGGAGGGGTTTTCCAGTGTTTTCAAGGCCTCTTCCAAATCCGGCGGAAGGGGAGAGCTGAACTCTACGTTCTGCCCGTTTGAGGGCAGGCTGAAACTAAGGCGGTGGGCATGCAAAAACTGTCTTTTAAGCCAAGTCTCTTTCTGCCCGTAAACCGCATCACCTGCCACCGGGTGGCCTATAGCCGCAAAATGGACACGTATCTGGTGAGTGCGGCCGGTTTCAAGTTTGACTTCAAGCAGGCTGTATCCCTGAATATAACGCAGCACTTTGTAGCCGGTGCGGGCGGGCCTTCCGTTAGATACCACCGCAATTTTCTGGCGGTTTTGAGGGTCACGCCCCAGCGGGGCTTCAATAAACCCTTCCGCAGGATGCAGTTCCCCTTGCACCAAGGTCAGATAGTACTTACGTACGGTCCGTTCTTTAAACTGGGCAGACAGGTTCGCCAGGGCTTCGCGGTTTTTAGCTACCAGCAGCAGCCCGGAAGTATCTTTATCCAGACGGTGGACTATTCCGGGACGAAGGGGGTCGTCAAAGTCTTCCATTTCAGGTTCAAGTGCCAGCACCCCGTTTATCAGGGTATGGTCAGGGTGACCCGGGGCAGGGTGAACGGTCAGCCCTGGCGGTTTATTTATAAGCAGCAGGTCCTTGTCCTGGAAGATTATCTCCAGGGGTATATCTTCGGCTTTGAGTTCGGGCGGGGTTTCGGGGGGTATTTCTATAGTTATAGTGTCACCGTTTTTAAGTTTCAGACTGGGTTTGGCGTTTTTCCCGTTTACCTGTATATGGCCTGCTTCCACCAGTTCCTGTATAAAACTGCGGGAAAGGTCAGTTTCCTTTTGGGTTATGTATTTATCCAGCCGCTCACCGTCAGATTCGGCAACCAGTTTACGCGTTTTCACTGGCATCTCCTCCCGAATGGGAAGATGTCAGGTATAAGAGCACCAGCCAGATAATGCCCAGCGTCAGGCAGGAATCAGCCATATTGAAAGTAGGGAAATTCCCTACCTGTATAAAGTCAGTAACATAACCCAGCCGCACCCGGTCAATCAGGTTGCCTATCGTACCTGCCAGGATAATTCCCAAAGCGGCTACACCGGGGCGGGTATCCAAAAACGGCAGTTTTTTCCTTAAGAAGAAAGCGGTCAGGGCCAGTATTACTCCCAGACAGCTGGCGGCAATAAGCCACTCGGTGTGCCCCCTGAAAATACTGAAAGCCGCGCCGGTATTATGAACGTGGACAATCTGGAAGAAACCGCTTTCCGGTATGGCTGTGCCCGGGGTAAGGTTAGCGGCAATAATAAATTTGCTTAGCTGGTCAGCCAGAACGCCGCAAGCGGCGCTGACAAAAAATACTAATCCCCTGGTCATTAACCCCAACCCTTTTCAAGCTGATTTAGTAAGACTTGGCTGCTTTAGACTTGCACTGCATACACAGTCTGGCCTGCGGCAAAGCTTCAAGTCTGGCAGGGTCTATAGGCTCTTTGCACATTTCACAGAGGCCGTAAACACCCCGGTCATATTTATCCAGTGCGTACTCAGTTTCAGCAATCTGGTCAAGCAGTTTCTTTTCCATAGCCAGCCCGTTTTCAAGCTCGGCTGTTTCGGTTGCCTCTTCTTCACGTTTGCCAAAAGGGCTTCCCTCACGGCGGTCTTCAGCCACCCGTAAAGAACGCATCTGTTCAAGCTGGTCGGTCAGCCTTTTCAGGTCTGCTTCCAGCCGTAAACGGTATATCGGGTTTAATCCACTTTTTTTCTTTGCCACCATTGGGTCCTCCTGGTTGCTATGATACCTTCGGGTATGTTTCGGTACTGTGCCGTTTTGCCGGAAATTCCGAATGAAAAAACCGGATTCTGGTTTTTTAATCTAGCATCCGGGAAGAAGCCGGCATAAAATCTGCCCTGGCCTCCCCCGTGTGCGTAAAGAACAAACTACCCAAGCGGGATTTTGTGTGTCCCCTAATAACAACAAAGCTAAAACAGGAGGTGTTTCGCTTCATGTTTTCAGTGTAGTCTATAAAACCCAAATAAGCAAGATAAAATATTAGGGCACAGCTTGGAAAGAGAGGTTGTGTTCCGCCATCTCCAAGCCTTATAATCTTGGGCGTATGGCTGAACTTAATTTAAATGTAGATATCGCCCCGTATAATGCCCGCCAGCTCAGGCTGGCCAATCCGGTTATAGTGGCTTCCGGGACGTTTGGCTATGGTGATGAGTACCCCCACCTTTTTGACCGTAACCGTTTGGGTGCCATTGTCTGCAAAGCCACTACCCTGAAACCGAGGGAGGGAAACCCCCAGCCCCGCATAGCCGAAACTCCAAACGGCATGCTTAATTCCATCGGGCTGCAAAATATGGGGGTGGAGGCGGTTATCCGGGAAAAGGCGCCCCAGTGGTACACCTGGGGCGTGCCTGTAATAGTAAATATTGCGGCTGAAAGCATTGAAGATTATGCTGAGCTTGCCCGGCGGCTGGATAAAGTGCCCGGTGTAAGCGGTATAGAAGTAAATATCAGCTGCCCCAACGTTAAGTGCGGCTGTATAGAGTTTGGTTCTTCACCCGAATCTGCCGCCAGAGTGACTGATGCAGTCAGGAATGCCACCACTCTGCCCCTGATAATAAAACTGACCCCCAATACCAGCAGCATAACCGAGCTGGCCAGGGCAGTGGCGGATGCCGGGGCGGATGCTATTTCGCTTATAAATACCCTGCGGGGTATGCGTATAGATATTAAAAAACGGCGTCCCATACTGGGTAATCATACCGGGGGGCTTTCAGGACCGGCTATAAAACCGGTGGCTGTCAGCATGGTCTATCAGGTATCCGGTGCGGTGAATGTGCCTGTTATCGGCGGCGGCGGTATTATGAATGCCGAAGATGCGCTTGAATTTATAATGGCCGGGGCAACTGCTGTTCAGATAGGCACAGCCAACTTGGTCAACCCGCGTGCCCCCCTAGAGGTGCTTGAGGGGCTGGAAGCTTATGCCAGAGCCGAGGGGCTGAAAAACATACGGGAAATAGTGGGCATAGCCAGAAGCTAGGTTATTTTTCTGCCAGCATCTGGCCCAGTTCATAAGCCTTCTTGAGGGTATCAGACTGGGTCTGAATAGCACCCAGATTGTCCACTCCGCTTATCAGCAGTTCATAGGTGTACTTTACGTTCAGTACCGCAAAGAAAGCTCTCATGGTAGCTCTGGCGCCTTCAAAAACATCCCCGTTTTTCATACCTCCGGCGGCCACAAACATGCCTTTGCGTTCCCGGTCATCACCCAGGGGCGGTGTTTTCAGCTTGTACTTGCGTGCCCAGAGTGACTGGCAGCGGTCTATCATAACCTTAAGCTGTGAGCTGACACCCATAAAGTGAATAGGGCTGGATACTATTATCCGGTCAGCCTTTTCCATCTGGCTGATTACTTCGTCCATGTCATCACGGTAGCGGCACTCACCGGTATAAAAACAGTCATCACAGGCCGGGCAGTGGCCTATATCCAGATCTGACAGGTAAATAACATGGGTTTCCGCTCCTTTGTCTTTGGCACCTCTGATAGCTTCGTGCAGCAGGGTATCACTGTTGCCGCCAAGGCGGGGGCTGCCGGATAAACCCAGTACTCTCATTCCAGTATCTCCCGTATATGTTTCATGGCTATATCCTGGTGTGACTTCATAACTGCTTCGGCCACAACTTCGTGATGGTCATACCCCAGCAGGTGAAGCACCCCATGAATCAGTAAAAAGGCTATTTCATGGCTCACGCTGTGACTGGCGGCAGTTGCCTGAAGCTCTGCCTGGGGGTAAGAGATTATTACCTCTCCCAGATGGATGTTTTCGTCAGGCGGGGTAGGAAAATCATCCGCTGCGGTCAGGTTTTCGGGGTTTTCCTCCAGCATATAAAACGAAAGCACATCTGTAGGCTCGTCAAGCCCCCGGTATTTTAAGTTTAAGTCTTTTATTTCTTCCTGACCGGTAATAACTATACCCAGTTCCGAATTCGGGTCTGCGGCCTGGGCTTTAAGGGTTTTGGAAGCTATCTTTTTAAGAAATGGGGTGGACACCAGTTTTTTAAAAGGCGGTTTGACTATAACGTTTATTTCCATATGCCTAAATAATATCACAGCCCGGAAAGGCGGCACAATCAGGCTTTAAGCGGTGTCTGCGGCGAAGCGGCTTTTGTTGGAAGCGAATACGTGCTATAATGCTTCTTCAGTTTGTAAATAATTACGGAGTAAATATAATGGCTGTCAAAACCGAAAAGATTGAAAATACCAAAACCGCTCAGGAACTGCCTGACCTCAAAACCTTTATAACCGGGGTAAACAAAAAGGATAAGGTCAGCGGCCTGAAAATCCACTTTGCCTTCTGCAACCGCAAACGCCACGGTTAGTTTTCACAAAAACTTTAATTAGTAACTTATAAACGGGTGGCCGTTGCGCTGGAAATCAGGGATATAGTAGTCCTTGGCATCCGGTTCCTGAAGCCACCCGTTTTCTATTCCCAAAATATCCAGCATATTTATGGCGGTGCGGTATTCGGCCACAGATATAGTTCGGGCAAGCGGGGGCATATCCAAAGCCCGGTGGCAGGGGTAGTACTGGGCCATCAGGCTGACTGTAATCTCGGTTGATAAATCTGCTATCCACCGGAGGGATTCTTTGCTGCCGGCTAAATCATCCGGCAAAATCAGGTGGCGTACAATAAGCCCCCTCTCGGCAATTCCTTCGGAGTTGTAACGCACCCGTCCCACCTGGCGGAACATTTCCCGTATGGCGGCACGGGCATGGCTGACGTAGTCTTTGCAGCCGGAAATCTGGCGCGCCCATTCGTTATTGGCAAACTTGAGGTCTGGCAGGTATATATCTACCACCCCGTCCAGCTCATACAGCGTTTCCAGAGAGTCATAGGCGTTGGTATTGTAGACTACCGGCACTCTCAGCCCCATGGGTATGGCCTCTATCAGGGTGCGCAGCATTTGGGGGACGAAGTGAGAGGGTGAAACAAAGTTAATATTGTGTACCCCTTTGGTATTTTGCAGGTCTACAATCTGTCTGGCCAGAGTCTGGCAGTCTGTCAGGTTTTTCTGCTGGTTTTCATAATCCTGGCTTATCTGGTGGTTCTGGCAGAAGGCACACCTAAGGTTGCAGTTTGAAAAGAAAACAGTGCCGGAGCCGTTATCCCCGGATATGGCCGGTTCTTCCCCCAGATGCTCACAGACTGCTGCCACTATGGGGGCGTTTCCGCTGTGGCAGTACCCGCCGGTATCGTTTATCAGGCGGTTTACCCCGCATTTCCGGGGACAGAGGTCACACTCCGCCATACGTTCCTCAAGACGTAAAAGCCTCTGCTTTAGCTCCCCTGATTCATAAAGCTCAAGGTATCTGGGAGTATATTCGGAAGTGTCCCGGTTCAAGCTAAATCCTTCCCTGGAGTTTCAGGGCTTTTTCAATAGTTTTGCGTACGGATTCAGTTTCAGTTTCGGTTTTCATGCCCAAAGCGTTTATGATAAACGGCCAGGCCTCCTCTTCGGTTACCCGGTCAACCTTGGTGCCGTCATTTTTCTTTACAATCCGGCGGAACAGGGGGCGGTTATCTATAGAATCCCAGTAGGGGATAGTGCCTATCTTTATTAACCAGTTTATAGCTTCTTCTTTATTTACCTGCTGGCTCATATATATCTACTCCTCGCTTGTTAAAGTCTTTAAAAAACAGGGCGGCATGGGTGCGTCTGGGGAGGGGGGATAAACGAGGAGTGACCTATTGTCATATTCAGCGGACCTCTATGCCAGCTTTATTTGCCGGTACTCTCAGGCTGCTACTTACAGCCAAGCGGCATCTGTTACTGATTTATACCTCTTTTTGGCGTTTTCATCAAGTAAATTTTCAGCGTATAAAAAGGATAAAAACTAAACCATGCGGCAGTAAAATGTCTTCTTGCGGCCATGCTTTTTAGCCCGCTTTCTTGGCGGCAGGCATCCAAAATGACAGCCGGCAGGAGCATTTTTGGCCTGACCCTTTGCTATCTGTTTTACTCCGCTAAGAAGGCAGCTCAGACAGTCTGGCAATAGCCATGGCTATCCGCCCCAGGCATCTTTCCCTGCCCAGCACCTCCATTGTCTGAAAAAGGGGAGGGGCAACCTGCTGGCCGGTGGATGCGGTGCGGAGCATACCGAATAGCTGCCCCGGTTTTAGTTCCAGTTCGGCAGCCAGCGGACGGATATGTTCCTCCATACTTACGGCATCAAAGTTTGCCAGGGCTTCCAGCCGGGCAAAGGCCGCTTTCAAGGCACAGAGGCTTTCATCTTTGGTCAGTTTCTTATCAATAAGCGAAGCCGGGTCATAGCTGATATTGTCCGAATAGATAAACCAGCAAAGCTCTGCCAGCTCACTTAGTTTTTTGACCCTTTCCTGTATCAGGGGCATTACTTTGGTGGTATAGTCAAAATTTAAACGCCCGGATGCGGCAATCCGTTCGTCTTTTTCCAGAAAGGGTATAGCCCGGCTGGCAAGGTCCGGGGCGGAAAGGGTACGGATATACATGCCGTTCATCCAGTCCAGCTTTTCATAGTTGAAAATGGCGGCAGTCTTGCTTACCTTTTCCAGACAGAAATACTCTATCAGCTGCTTCCGGCTGAATAGTTCGGTCTTGTCATCATAAGCCCAGCCTAGCAGGGACAAGAAATTTACCATAGTTTCAGGCAGGTAGCCTGCCTGTTTGTATTCTATAGTAGAAGTTGCCCCGTGCCGCTTGGAAAGTTTGGAGCGGTCAGGTCCCAGTATCATGGGCAAATGGGCATATTGGGGTGGGGTATAGCCCAGTGCCTTATACAGCATAAGGTGCTTGGGAGTGGAGGGTAGCCATTCTTCCGCCCGCAGGACATGGCTTATCTGCATGGCATGGTCATCTACCACACTGGCCAGATGGTAGGTGGGAAAGCCGTCTGATTTCAAGATAACAAAGTCATCCTGTTTGGCGTTGTCAAAGGTTACTTCACCGCGTATCAGGTCTATAAATGTGGTCTGTCCTTCAAGGGGTATTTTAAAGCGGATAACCGCCCCCTCTTTTTGTCCCAGGCATAAATCACGGCAGCAGCGGTCATAACCCGGGGGTTCTTTGCGGGCTATCTGCTCTTCCCGCATTTTATCCAGCCTTTCGGAAGAACAATGGCAGTAGTAGGCTTTGCCCTCGGTAACCAGCCTTTCAGCCGCCTGGCGGTAAAGGAAAAGCCTTTCAGACTGATAGTACGGGCCGTAGTCTCCGCCTTTGTCCGGGCCTTCGTCCCAGTCAAGCCCCAGCCAGTTCAGGCTTTCCAGTATAGATTCCACCGCCCCTTCCACGTAGCGTTCGCGGTCAGTATCTTCTATCCGGACAATAAACTTGCCGCCATTGTGTCTGGCAAAGAGCCAGTTGAACATAGCAGTGCGGATATTGCCCAGATGGGGGTAGCCGGTGGGACTGGGGGCGTAGCGTACTCTTACTTCGTTTGTCATCTTGTTCCTGCCTTATAAGTACAGCCTGCCGGGTATTGCGGCTGTTTAAATATTTATTTTCAGGTAGCCTGGGGGGCGGTCACTTCAGGGGGTTTGGGCAGTTTTACTACCACGGTATCAGCCATTTTATCATGCCAGCCTTGTCTGCGTCGGTCACAGGCAATCCAGAAAAGCCCCAGCCCTAAAGGCAGGCTGGCCAGAATAAGCCCCGCAAAACGGATGAGTGAGTTTCCCAGCGAAACCCCGGAACCGTCTGTCCTGATAACTTTTATCTGGGCGGCCATCATGCCGATGGTCTGTCCCCGCCAGTACCAGAAAAACACAAAGTAAGCCACCATGACTGATAAAGAAAGCACATTGGTAAATGCGCTGACCGGGGCTACCAGCCACCAGATGCCGGACAGGCTGTCTATATTCCAGAAAACAGGTATTTCAAACCAGTGCACAGGCACAAAGGCCAGGGAAGTAAGGCTGATAATTATATCGTCTATAATAAATGCCCCGAACCGCCGCCAGAAACCGGCGAATTCCAGAGCCAGAGGGCTTTTTATGTGGGTCATTTTTGATGTCACACTCCCGCCAGATTTGGCTGTGGGTATTATACATCTAAATGGGGCTTAATCCTAGTAACCCAAAGGCAAGGTCGGATTCCACCTGAATGGTTAAGCTTACCGGAAGCAGGGCTTGGCAACGGTTAAAAAGGATTTATTTTGGGATACCGGTATATTATTCCATGGGCAGTATTATATCGGTAACTGCCCGGCTGAAACCCTCCGGCCCTACCCCTCTGACATAACTGGGGTTACGCAAACGCATCTTGTGCCACTTGTTGCCGGGGCGTTGCACCAGTATGGGGGAATCCACTGTTTCCAGCATGGAGTAGTCATTTTCGCTGTCACCCAAACCAAAGGTGTGGATATTGCCGAAATTCAGGCGGAACAGCTCGTTCAGTACCTTTATGGCCTTGCCCTTGTCATTGCCGCCGGTGACTTCGTAGAAACGCCCCCCGAAACTGTATTCCAGCCCGTTTTGCTGGATATGATTCAGGACTATATTGGTACTGCGTTTATCGCCCTCTATGTGTACGGTCTCGCTGTATTCACGCTGTTTGGCCAGCTCGGCCTGCTTCAGGTTAAGGTCAGTAAGGCGGCTGACGTCTTCAACAGACATATCCCCGAAGCTGGTAATAAATATATTGCCGGCTCTTTCAGAGTTTTCTATTTCGGTACAGGCCTCGGCCAGGGCTTTTTTAAGAATATGGCGGATATCTTTATAGCTCATACCCAGCTCAATCACCAGATAATTTCCGGCTACTCTGTCATAGGCAAAGGGCAGGCGGAAGTAATCTTTGGGGATAAAGATAGCTCCCCCGTTTTCGGTTATAAAGGGGTCTTTGATACCCAGTTCGTTGCGGTACAGGTCTTGCTCGCCCATAGTCTTGGCAGAGCAGAATACCAGTGGCAGCTCTTTGTCTTTGAGCAGCCGCAAAGCATCCAGTGCGGTTGAATATGAATAAGTCAGGGGGCTAAGCAAAGTGCCGTCCAAATCAGTATAGATAACCTTTTTAAACTGTCCCGAAGACGGCAGCCGGGAGGGGCGGGCTATCCGTGAAATCAGCTCTCCGTCAGGCAGAACCATCTGGGGCAGATACTTTTCAATAACGGCTGAAAACTTCGCCAGGTCCATCTTCTGGGGCGGGGGAATCAGCTTTACCTGGGGTATCTCAGGGTTGTTTTCCAGCCCCTCAATTCCTGCCAGCTGGTTTTCAATCTTTTTTTTCACGCTTTCATCCGCCAGCGGGCTGTGATAGATAACTGCCAGGCTGGGCAAAAGCATATCCTGTATCAGGTGGTCACCGCCTTTATCCTCGTGGAGGTGGGGGTTGATAGTTTCGGTTTGGAGTATCTCCACCCCTTCTTCCGCCACTTCCCTGTCCTCTATAGGCAGTATCCCGCTGAACTGTTCCAGTATGGACATAATCTCTTTGGTTTCCACCGCATAGCCGGTGCCGTAAGTCAGGCGTTTAGCCAGCTCTATGCTCATGGCGTGCTCACCCGCATTGCCGGTTTTGATAATCTCGGTTTCAAACTTGCCCTTGCTGGATATCAGGTGATTAAGGTGTTTATTGGTAACCTCGGAAACCCTGCCCCAGCGTTTGAAATACAGGTCTCCCACCAGCTTGGGCTTGTACTTCCAGAGCACCCGCACCATGGAATAGGGTGACTGAGCCAGATTAAAACCTGTAGCAAAATGTTTGGCGTATTCCCAGACCGCTCCCGGTATATAGTTGTCGGTATCTATAAAACCCACGTATTCCCGCCCGCTGAACATAGTCAGGATAATCCCCAGTATCATGCCCTCGGCTTTGCCGCTGCGGATAAGCCCGTCTTTACCCAGCAGTTCGGGGTAGCCGGCATCTGCAATGGCACCTGCCAGTTCGGGGTTCTTCTGGTGGACAACTATCGCCTGGCGGTGGGTTATACGGCAAAAGCGGCTGACAATATCCTTTTCGTTTTTAAAGTTATCCACTTCCTGTTTGGAGCTGTTGCTGATAACTATCATCAAACAGTCATGGGGTATGCCGCTCAGCACACCCTCAAAAACTTTAAGGTCTTCGTCTTTTATGGGCAGGATAATGGCCATTTTCTTTTCAACATCTGAAATGGCCTGTTGGTCTACCATCTCCACCTCACGGCTTTCCTGCAGGTGAGGCAGGCTGGGAGCCCCGGAATCAAGTTCTAAAAAACGCCTTACGCCGTGTATGGTTACATTCCCCAGGTGTTCGGCGGGACGCAGGCTTTCAATGCGCATAATGGAAAACTCCTTTGAACAGGTCTAAGTGCGCCGGTACGGCGTACAGCCTTATTTTAGGCTGAAACCGGGCAGGTATCAAGGTTTAAGGTTTGGGAAATGGTTTTGGCAGAAAGGCTCAGGCGAGACCCAGATACCAGTCCATAATCTGGCTGCCAAACAGCATGGCGGTTACAGCCCCTACTGCCAGAAAAGGGCCGAAGGGCATAGTCTGCCCCTTGCGGCGTTTGCCTGAAAGCATCAGAGCGGCGGCTGCCAGGCCGCCCAGCACTATGCCGGTAAATATAGCTACAAAAATATTGGGGAAACCGCACACCAGCCCGATAAATCCGGCCATTTTTATATCGCCTTCACCTATACCCCCGCGTGAAGCAATATAAATAAGCAGAAACAGCCCGAAACCGCTCAGCCCGCCGAAAAACGAAGAAGACAGGTTCGCCAGTATCCCGTCTGCCTGAAGGTACAGGGGTGAAAGCGCCAGTGCCAGCAGCATACAGGGGTAAATAATCACGTTCAGGATAAGCCCTTTTTCCAGGTCTATCACAAACAGAGTGATAAATACGCACAGGTATACCAGGCTTATGGCCAGCTCCGCGCTTGGGCCTATTATCACGTAGAAAATGGCAAACAAACTGGCGGTGGCTATCTCCACCCACAAAGCTCTGGCGGGTATCTTGGCCCCGCAGGAACGGCAGCGTCCCTTTAGGAAAATATAACTGAAAACAGGTATCAGCTCAGCTGCGCCCAGCCTTTTGCCGCAGGCATCACATACAGAGCCGGGGGTGACGATGGATTTATTGGCCGGCAGGCGGTCAGACAGCATATTTATAAAGCTGCCCAGCACCGCTCCTAAAACGAAGAAAAATATAACCCAACCCGTAAACATGAACTATATTGTGGCTTTTTTTTGCCGAACCGTCAAGTGATTTGCATACTAAAGTACTGCCGGGTTGTATACAAATGGGCATAGAGTGTATTATAATCACTATGTGAAAGTGTTACTATATTACTATTGACCCCATAAAGGTCTGTAAAGTATCTTTAGTGTAACTATCATTACAAAACATGGTAAAACATAATTCAAAAAAAGAAAGGTGGTGAAAGACAAATGTACAATTTCATGAAGAAACTCCGCAAGCACCAGAAGGGCTTTACCCTGATTGAGCTTCTGGTAGTGGTAGCCATTCTGGGCGTTCTGGCGGCCGTAGTTGTTCCTAACGTTGCCAAGTTCATTGGTTCCGGTAAGACTGAGGCTATGGCAACAGAATTGCATACAATTCAGTTGGCTGTTACAGCTTATATGGCTGATAATACCACTGATCAGTTGCCAGCAGCTATTGCTAAAACCAATAGCTTTAGTGGGACTGCTATTGCCCCGTATCTGGTGACTTTGACTACTGAATTTTACTATGCCATTACAACTGCGGGTGTAGTGACACAAACTGAGTCTTAAAGTTTCTATTAATTAGCTAATTAATAAAGGTCTGCCCTAAAGCAGACCTTTATTATATTTCGTAACCTTGTTTGGCCAAACAAAAAGGGCGGTTAGTTTAGACCGCCCTTAATCTGTTTTTAGTAGCAGCTTCTTTAAAAAAGCAGGCTCTTGCTGCTTTCCACCAGCTTTTTGCGTTTCTGGCTGGCGGAGCTGCTGCTTATCAGCTTTTCCACCTCGGATGCGTCCTGACAGTAGTTAAACAGGTCTTCCCGGCTGATTACCTGCTGGCGGTAAAGTTCCACTAAAGCCTCGTCCATGGTTATCATGCCCTCATCCCGGCTGGTGCGGATAACATTCGGCAGCTGGTAAAACTTACCCTCGCGGATAAGGTTTCTGACCGCCGGGCTGCCCAGCATTATTTCCACTGCCACCACCCGCCCGTCGCTATTGGCACGGGGTACTAAGGTCTGGCAGAGAACGCCCTCAATCAGCGAGGCCAGACGGGTCTGGGCCAGATGCCTTTCATGGGGCGGGAACAGGTCTATAATCCGCTCCAGGGCCTGATAGGCGCTGGGTGCATGGGAGGTGGAGAGCACCAGATGGCCTGTTTCGGCAATAGTCAGCACTGCCGCGGCCGTATCCAGGTCACGCATTTCACCCACCATGATTACGTCAGGGTTCTGGCGGAGTACGTGTTTCAGGGCATGGCCGAAGGAAAGGGTGTCTGAGCCAAGCTGGCGCTGGGTGACGGCGCATTTTATACAGGGGTGAACGTATTCAATCGGGTCTTCAATAGTGACCACGTGCTTGTTTTCGGTGTTGTTCAGGTGCTGTATCATAGCCGCCAGGGTGGTGCTCTTGCCGCTGCCGGTAGGTCCGGTTACAATCACCAAGCCGCGGGGTTTGGTAATCAGTTTTTCACAAATATCCGGTAATTCCAGCTCGCTGATAGTGGGTATGCTGGGCGGCAGCAGGCGGATAGCCAGACTTATGGCTCCCCTTTGCATGGCGGCATTGCACCTTAGGCGTCCCACTCCCTCCAGTGAGTAGCCGAAATCCAGCTCCCATTCCTTGTAAAAAGTTTCCCGTTCTTCATGGGTAGTCAGCTGTTCAAAAGCGGTTTTGATATCTGCCGGCTGCAGCTGTTCATAAGAGTTCAGGGCTTCCAAATCCCCTCTTACCCGCACCAGCGGCGGGCTTTGGGCTACCAGATGCAGGTCAGAGCCTTTTTTTTCTTCGGCTTCGTAGATAAGTTTTATAACGTCCATGTTTTACCAGACTAGTTTATTTCAAAAGGAAATTAAAACTGTATATAGGCATATTCGGGTCTTCGGTCAGTATCTTGTCCATGCTGATTACCACTACATCCAGCCAGCGGTTGCTGCCGCGGAGTATGCCGGCATATTCCAGCACAGCCGTCTTGGTCAGGCCGTAACCTGTAACCGTAATACTTTCACCGTCAAAATCAATAGTAGAAAGGGCAATATTGCTGGAGTGCAGGTTGTAAATGGCTTTATAATCCCCGGTGATGGCCTCTCTTCCCTGATACATATCCCAGAGCATATCGTTCAGGGCGGTTACCACCGGGTTGGCGGCGTCCAGAGATTTTTGGGTTTCCGCAATCTGGCTGTTAAGGGCTGAAAGTTCGGCTCTTTTTTGTATCAGGGTAGCTTCCTGCTCCTGCACCTGCGGCTCTAAGACGTTGTTCTTTTGCTTCATATCATCAATATAAAACCAGCCCCAAACCAGGCCGCCCACCAGCAGAACTATGACTGTGGGCACCAGGATAGACGCCAGGGAAGTGCCTTTGGGTTTGTAAAAACCCGGCATGGCGTTAATATTGATTAGCGAATTCTGGTGTTCAGTTCCGGCCGGCAGCGCCCGGAGGGCCATACCCATATTTACAATATAAACACTGGGGTCAAAGCCTTCACCGGCAATAAAGGGCGAGGGCAGGCTGGAAATCTGGTTGCTCAGCTCATCCAGCAGAGAAGACCACGAATCCTGTTCATTGGCCAGTTCGCCGGATACCAGTACCGGTACGCTTTCATCCAGCGGGCTTTCAGCATGGCTGGAATTGTAAAAGGTGATGGTCCGGTTCAGTTCCTCGGCAATGGTGCTTATCCGTTCGGCAACAGACTGGCTTTCAACCGGCAGTGACAGGCTGCGGATAACCTCCGGAATGCGGCCTATAATGACGGCAATATCCACGTTATCCAGCCAGTTGCTTACAATAATAACCTTTTCCAGATTGGCACAGCGGCAAAGGGCCAGCGGGGCAATATCCAGTACCTCCAGCCTGAGGCCGGCTTTGTTTATGGTTTTTATTACCGAATCAGTGGTGTTTTTGGGGTGGGCTACTATAAATACCTTTACTTCACCCTGAGCGGAGGGAAGTACCTGGTAAGACAGGTAATTCTGGTCCATAGGGGTGGGAATTACCCGGTTAGCTTCGTTTTTAATAGCTTCGTCAAGTATATTCTTTGGTACGGCCGGCAAGCTGATAATCCGGAAGATAGATTTAAGGCCGCTCATGGCCGCTATCACTCTGCCGGTGGGTATCTTCTCACGGGAAAATAAAGATTTTATCTCCTCTGATACCTTGGTTTCATCCTGAATCAAGCCATCTATAACCAGCCCGGCTTCAAGGGGGGCGCTGGCCCATTTTTCAACCTTTTTACCGTTGTTTACAAGGACCTTTATTGCGGCATCTTCAATATAGAGCGTAGTTGTTTTAGCCATCTTATTTAACCCTCGTAACTTATCAGTAAAAGAGTAATAGTAGTGGTAGGTTTGGGCAAATCATCCTCAGCGGTGATGGTATCAAAGGTCAGCTTTATCACGTCCATGCTGCCGGTCAGGAAGTCTGCACCCTTGTCTATAGCGGATATGAAGCTGAGCATGGGGTTAATGTCTCCCCGGACTACAAGAGTGAACTCGGTCATTTCAAAATTAAGTTTGCTAAGTGTAAGTTTGCTGGCTTCAGAAGACTCAAAGCTGAGCAAATCCACTCCGGAATTAGCTGCCATCTGTACCAGTGCGCTGGCATACTCTATGGACTGAATTGTTTCCGGGAACTGCCCTTTTGCCTGAGCCAGTTTGCCTAAAACCTCCTCCAGCTGGGCGGAAAGCTGGTCTGCCTGTTCGGTAGTGGTGGCAATGTTGGCAACTACAGCGGGAATGGATGCTTCCGCCAGTGCCAGTCTATCCTCAAGGTCTGTTTTGCGGCTATCCTCATTTTCGAAGAGGATAAACAGACTGGCTCCGGCAATGATAATTAAGCCGAATGCCAGCAGTGCCCACGACGTTTTACTTATTTTCATAAATACTCCTTAGCCGCCTAGTACAGTCTGTGTGTCCCATGTGAGTATTTTAAGTTCAACAGAATTACCATTGAGATATGGATCAAGTGCAGATAAATTCCAGTCAGTGCGGAAAGTGATGGAAGAGTTGCTGTTCATGGTGATACTTTGGGCAATTACACAGCCGGTTATATCGGTATTTGCTGAAAGTTCAAGATGCCCATTCGGGGCATAAACAATTCCGATAATATCAACATTGCTATCTATAATTACTGTGCCTGTTTCGGAAATAATAAGAGGGGGGCGTTGATTCGGGGTAAGAAGACAATCTGTATTGGAATTCAGTGTAAGGTTGCCGTTAGCGATAAATGTGAGCGGACCATTAAAAGTATTGTTTGAAGATACAGTCATTGAGCCAGCAACGTAAACAAGACAACCGGCAGGGTTAGTAAAATTTATATGCGAGTTTGATTTGAAATCCAGATTACCACTTACGTAAAGAGCTGTTCCCCCGAAGTTAAATGTGGAATTGCTTGTTGTTGTGAATGAGCCTTCTATATAAAGGTTTTCGTTAACTGTAAGGGTTTTATTGCTGCTGATGCTGAGATTGCCAATTAGATGGGTGTCTCCATTTATAGTACCGCCAGAATTGTAGGCACTGGCTATTTTAATAGTGCCATCAGCAGCACTCATTGCCTCAAGCATAAATAAAGAAGTATCCAGTGTTGAAGTATTTATGGCGGTATTGGGGAAATAGCCTTGTTCAATATTGCCTACCCCACCAGTTATTGTGCCGCTGGCGGTAGCAGAACCTTCGATATCAATATTAGCTGAAGAACCTACGATAATATCGCCATTGGCGATTATATTACCATTATCCATATTGGGAAATGAGGAAACAGTGGTGTTGTTCTTTATAATTACATCACCGTCAAGAGAGGTAATGGCATTATCAAACAGCCCGCTTCCACCTAGCTGATATTTTAAGGTGGCCCGAGTGGTGATGGATTTGCCGTTCAGGCTGGCTTTTGAGACCACTTCATAATAACTGCCTACGTTATGGTAGGTCAGTTTTACTTCTAAGGTATCGCCGTTAAGGGCGGACAGGATATAGCGACGAGGGGAATCTTGGTTTGGCAGACCAATATTCCCGTCAGAGTCAGTTACTCCTTCGCCGCCGGTTTTGATAAGATTTATAGCCCATTCCACTCCGGCATCCGAATCATAAATCCCTGCAGTACGTTCCTCAATAGCTGTACCCTGTTGAAGTCCGGAACCTATCAGCATCAGCAGGGGAGGCAACATGATGGCACCTATTGCCAGAAAGATAAGGGCTATGGCCAGTGAAGCCCCTTTTTCCCCCTTGATAAGCTTTTTCATACTAATCATGTTATATTCTCCAGTGCTGCCCACGCAAATTTGCTAAATATGGACTATATCCCACTATACTAACAGGTCTGCGGTGTCATATTCAACCCAACAGATAGTACTTTTGGGCATATATTAGCTAATGCTCCAGGTTATTATCCCCCAGAAGTGGCTGAGACCGCTGCCGGGAAAATCTATTTTGTAGTTCCCGTATTCGTCAAACGGGCTTGCATATGTTATAGAACCGTTTTTAAGTTCAACTTCAGTTGAACCAGCCAGAGTGCCATGGAAATCACCACCAGGTTGCATTAAGGTTTTACCGTTTACTGAGAGGACAAATATGTAATCATCTTCGGTGGAACTTATATTTGGGTAGAAAAAGATATTACCTTCAGCAATAATGCTTCCCGAGCCGGTTAGAGTGCATTTCCCTCCGATTTCCAAAGCATATTGATTTCCGAGTGTGTTACTCTGTACGTATATAGAGTGACCATTCAGGTCTAAGGTAAAATCATGTCCTGTTTTACCTATTAAGGTGTCACCGGTTATGTAGATATCCCCGGTTAGCGTGTAAGTGGAGGTTGAGGTAGCTACGATGTTCAGTGTACCCAACCGCAGTATTTCCAGAATGCCAGCCGGGTAATTTGCCAGATTCAGGGTATCTGAAGCATACGGAGTGGTGTTTACATAATAAAAAGAAGATAGTTCATTAGCACTAGGCCATGCACCGGTATAATATTCAATAGGGGCATTATCTTCAGAAGGGTAATTCACCTCGTAATCTCCGGCTTTAACAGTTATCTCCCCTTTAGAAGTCATGACGTGATTCATTATGTCCGTATAGTTATTATAGGTGTCACTGACTACCGCAGTCACACTGATAGTTTCAGTGGGGCTGGCGGAGGTGGATACAATCTGGTAGGTATCCTCCGTAAGGTAGGCTAAAGTTACGCTCACCGTCCGCCCGTCTATAGAGATACCGGGCAGGGTGCGGCTTTCGCCGGTATTCGCCGGCAAACCGCCGGGTATCAGGGGGCTGTTTTCCGGGTCCAGATACCAGATAGCCTGCTCTATACCGGCATCTGCGGCATAAAGTCCGGCAGTCCGGTTTTCAAAGGTAGTCCCCTGCACTAGGGCCGAACCCATGAGCGTCATCAGCGGGGGCAGGGTAAGCGCCCCTATACCCAGGAACACAAGGGCAATAACCAGTGCCTGTCCCTGCTGGTTTCTGAGTTTTCTGCTTATGCTTATTAAATTCTTCATCTCCACACCTCCCCGGCCAGACCGGATGTGTTAGGTGCTGCTTATCCTTGGTTTAATGTGCAATATTCTTTCTTCAGTCTGGGTATTTAAGGTTATTATTATTTTAATATCTACGGCACCGCTTTGTTCATTTGATGCCAGTTCATCTTCATACATTATACCACTAACATACTCGGCAATGAGGCTTATCTGGGTGGAATTGTCCAGCAGCCTCAGCTGGGTTCTGGTAAGTGTACCGGTAGCCGTATTATAGGTGTAGGTAATTATGTAATCGGTTATGGCAGACTCCGGGTCAGTAGGGTCTGCCAGTGACCTTGTCTGTCTAATAGTCAAAGTATGGGTACCCGAATCCCATTCGGGCTGTTCGTTGGCCATCTGAATATCGTTAGACAGCCAGCTGCTGGTAATATCCAGATGGCGGATAATAGTCATATGGTCACTGCTTCGCTGGGTAATGGTAAACAGCTGGAAGACACTGGTAGTCAAACCTGCCATGATAAGACCGGTAATAGCCAGGGCAACCAGCAGCTCTACCAGAGTAAAGCCGCCCTGTTTTTGGCGGTATTTCAGCAGCTTTATTTTCATCTCTGTGTCACATAGTCTATAAGGGTAAAGATAATCTTGTTTATCCCGCCCTCATTGTGCTGTACAACTATAGTTATCTTCTGGATACCTTTATCCGTGATGCTTTGGTTATTGGTAGCCACATCCCAGGGAATACCGTAAATCTTGTTTTGTATCAGGTTGCCGTCCCGGTTATAGGTGCTGATGATAAAGGAAGTGTCAGACGGGCTGAGGAAGACATAATCCGCTACTGAGCCGTCATCCGCCTTTATATATGAAAAGCTCTTCAACTGTTCCATAGTGCTCTTGGCATAACTTTCGGAAGTGGTGCGCACATTGGCTATGGATACCGCTTTTACGGCTGTATTGAGGGCAGTCAGAAAAGCCACCCCGATGAGCCCCAGTATAGCCAGTGCCACAAGCACCTCAATCAGGGAAAACCCCTTTTGACGCCGAAGCAGCTTTCTTCTCATATTATTTATCCTTAGCCAATCTGCCCGTACAAAGAGTACATGGAAGACACCAGGGCAACGGCAATAAAGCCTACTATCAAGCCTATAGCTATGGTCATAACCGGCTGTATCATGCCTATGGCGGAACTTATGCGGTCGTCAGCTTCGGTATCATAAGTAGCTGATACAGTAGCAAGGGTATCATCAAGTTTACCGGTTTCTTCACCCACGCTTACCATCTGAACCATCATGGGCAGGAAGAGGGGGTTTTTGGTCATGGGGCGGGAAAGCCCTTCACCCCTTATCAGGTCATGCTGAACCTCTGCCAGGGCGTTGCTGATAAGTTTATTGTTGGCTGCGGCAGTGGTTTGATTCATGATTTCGGGCAGGGGCAGACCGGCTTTAAACAGCAGTGACATAGTCTGGCAGGCACGGGAAAGTTCTGAAAGGAGCAGAATCCGCCCGATTATAGGCAGTTTCAGGGCTATCCGGTCTCTCTGGTAGCGTCCTGCGGGTGTGCGCAGATATATTACCAACCCGGCTATGGTTGCTATAAAAATGCCGGTTACATACAAACCCCAAGCCCCAAAAAAATCACTTATGCCAATGAGTATTCTGGTGGCGGCGGGCAGTTCAGTGCCCATTTGGGAGTATAAACTGGTGAAGGCCGGTAATACGAAGGTTACCATGAGCAGCAGCACCAGAATACCTACCACCGCCACTACGCTGGGGTAAGTCAGGGCGCTCTTTATCTTCTTTTCAGTTTCCACGTTCCGCTGGACAAAGTTAGCCAGATTACGCAGTACTACTTCCAGGCTGCCTCCCTGTTCGCCGGCGGCAATTACCCGGTGATACAGGGGCGGGAAAGCCTTGGGGTGTTTGCTCATAGCCAGAGAGAGCGAACTGCCTCCCCGGATATCATTTACAATCTCGCCTATAATCTCACGGAAAAGTTTATTGGTTGTCTGTTCCTGGAGCAGTTCCAGTGAAGTGACAATATCCGTACCGGATTCAAGCAGCAGAGCCAGCTGGCGGGAAAACAGAATAACTTCTCTGGGTTTTACCTTGGAGAAGTTAAATGAACCGCTGGTGCTGAAAAAAGGCGTAATGGGTTTTATGCTTAAAATCTGGTAACCGCTGTGGCTCAGCAGCCTCTGGGCTGCCTCCAGAGAGGTCGCCGGGATTTTCCCTTTTACAAGCCTTTTGTCCTGACCGTAAGCTACGTAATTAAAGTCCATCTACTTACCTCAATACTGCTCCTCCGGAGAATAGGCACTGCGTAGTACTTCGGAGGGGGTGGTTATATTGTCTTTTACCTTCAGCATACCATCTTTCATCATGGTAATCATGCCGTCTTTAATGGATTGGGCGTGTATTTCGGACGGGGAAGCCCCGCTTAGCATCAGCCGCCTGATTTCATCACTTATAGTCATTATCTCAAACAGGCCCACCCGGCCCAGATAGCCGGTGAAGGCACATGATTTACAGCCGCTGCCATATACAAATTTGGTTCGTTTCTCCCCGATTTCCCGTTCGTAAGCTACCTGCTCAATAACCGGTACTTCAATGGTATGCTGGCAGTACGGGCAAATCCGCCTGACCATACGCTGGGCTACTACCCCTACCACAGCTGAAGCAATCAGGAAGGGTTCTACTCCCAGGTCTATCAAGCGGTAAAGGACGCCGGTAGTGTCATTGGCGTGTATAGATGAAAGCATCAGGTGGCCGGTAAGGGCTGCCTGAACGGCTATATTGGCTGTTTCAGCATCACGTATTTCACCTACCAGGATTACATCAGGGTCAAGGCGGAGGATAGAACGCAGGCCGCTGGCAAAGGTAATGCCGGCCTGGGTATTTACCTGTATCTGGTTTATATCTTTAAAGCGGTATTCCGCCGGGTCTTCTATGGTAATAATATTTTGCCGCATGATATCCAGCGAGTTTATAGATGCATAAAGGGTAGTGGTCTTACCGGCGCCGGTAGGGCCGCTGATAAGTATCATGCCGTAGGGCACTTTGAGCATTTTGTTGTATTTTTCCAGGCTGTCCGGCAAAAAGCCCAGCTGGGAAAGTTCTATGGTAGCCCGGCTTTTATCCAGCAGCCGCAGCACCGACATTTCCCCGTTTACGGTAGGAGCGGTTGCCGCCCGGATATCTATTTCCCGTCCGCCGGCATTTACCGTAAACTGGCCGTCAAGTGCGTGGAAATGGTCTGCAATATTCATATCACCCAGGATTTTTATTCTGGAAATAATAGCCCGGTGGGCGGTGATGGGTAAAGACATCATATCCTGAAGTGTGCCGTCAATACGGAAACGCACCCGCAGACGGTCTTCGTTGGGCTCAATATGTACGTCTGACGAGCGGGCTTTTACCGCTTCTTCAATAATCAGGTTCAGGGCTTGGGCTAAAGGTGCGTCAATAGCGGCATCAATAGCCAGACGGTCATCGGTGACTTCGCTGGGTATTGACATGCGGGAAAGGTATTTTTCAATATCCCCGTAACCTTTGTAGTTAAAGTCTATAGCTTCGCGTATTTCGCGGGCATCTGCCGGTATGGGCTTGATGCGGCGTTTGGAATGGGCGGAAAAGGCTTCAAGTGCCAGTATGTCAGACGGGTCTGCCATGGCCATCTCAAGGGTATTACCCACTACATTCAGGGGTATAGCAGTGTAACGCCGGGCAAGCACTTCGGGAATGAGCTTGAGCGCTTCGGGGCGGGGTGACTGGCGCAGGTCGGTTATGGCAGTTTTGCCGTTTTTAGTGTCGGTTTTGGCTGAGGTCTTTATAACTTCTTGGGCTGTATTTACCGCAGCCCCCTCTTCGGTAGCTATAGTAACGGGTTTAAATTTTATAAGCTTGACCTTCTGGGCATCAGCAAACTGCTGGGCATCAGCGGTTATCTGGGAGGCGGTAGCTATCAGCTTGTCAACTATGCCGCAATCAAAGGCTTTAGCGTCAAACAGAGCCACATCCTGAAGCTCAAGGGAGGGCTGTTTTTTGATAATGTCTATCCCCAGGGTATAGTTGTCAGTATTGATATCATTAGCCACTATGTCAAACACGTGTGAAATGCCGGAACGCCCTTTGATACGGGCATTTTCCCTTATGGTATAGCCCAGGCCGGTCAGAGCGTTAATAAGGTCTTCGCGGGTGGAGATGTTGCCTATACTCTCCAGACGGCTGGGGTGTTTGGTATTGCTGACCAGCAGGTCTTCCAGACGGTCTTCATCAAAGACTTTTATTCGCTGTTTTTCAGCCAGATTGCGGGTTTCGGGGGTGAGTTTGGGTATGGCAATAAGAATACGTTCATTTATACCGGTGTCAAAAGCCTTATTGGCAAAGTTAAAAATAGCGCTGCTTTCTTCTTCCTGGTTTGAACCCAGAGTTATGCAAACCGCCATTGTTCTGGTAGTAAAACCGTCATTCCGGCGGGCTACTATATCAAAGACGTGCTCCACACCGGACTGACCGGTTATTTTGACATCAGTTTCCACCTGGTAGCTGTGGCTGGACAGATAATCTGCCACCCGTTTACTAACCAGTTTGCGGAGTTCTGTATCTTTAACTTTGTTCTGCAACATTTCTTACTACATTCCAGCTTGTTTATTGGCTTTTTATCCAGTTACTTATCATATCTTACGCATAATTCACCTAAAGGTGCAACTATTTGTCAAAAATAAGCCAAATTTATATATTTATCAAGCCGCAGCGGATGGCCACTACAACAGCGTGTGCCCGGTCATTAGCGTTCAATTTGCGTAAAATGGCGCTGACGTGGTTCTTTATGGTCTGTTCACTTATTTCCAGATTGTTGGCAATCTGTTTGTTGGTATTGCCATTGGCAATAAGGGTCAGTATCTGTTTTTCGCGGTTGGTTAAAGGGGTAACGAAATTGGAAGCATCTTTGCCCAGCAGGGATACGTCTTGAAACTGGGCCAGCACCTGTTTGGCCAGGTTGGGGCTGGTCATCAGGCTTTCATTTATAGGGTATTCTCCCCGGTTAGCCCGGCGGATAGTCTCAATAAGCTCATCAGCCGTGCTGCTTTTTTTCAAACAGGCCACAGCCGCTGTCCTGATGCATTCAAACAGCTCGGTATCATTCGGGTTTGGGGAAAGGATAATAACCTTGGTATTGGGGAAGGTGCGTACAATCCGCCTGCCCAAATCTAGCCCGCTGTACGCCACCAGGTCTGAACCCAAAAGTACCACATCCGGCAGGCTGCTCTCAATCTGTTCCATTGGGTCTCTGTGGGTATCGGTTGGGAGTATCTCAAAGTTGTTGTCGGATAAGGCCTGGGCAACACCCGCCCTGAAAAAAGGTTGCTCATCTATGACCATTACCCTGATCTTACTGTTGTCTTCCATTGCCCGCCTCTTTTTTTAGCTTTAAGTTTCTTTGAGGGATTTGGTCTTGCCTTCCCGCTCCAAAAATTGTTCCACATCTTCCTTGCGGAAACGCCGGTCACCGCGTGCCCCTATCCGGTAGGATTTCAGCACCATCTGGTTGCTCCAGCGGCGGACGGTATTTATGTGTACATTCAGCATATGGGCGACTTCACTGGTAGTCAGCATCGGGGAAACTGTAGTATCTTCATGATTTGACATGGCAGTCCTTTCTTAAAGTATCTTAACCTAACTATTCAGAACTATACATGATATAAACTGTACTATCCAATCCCCCGAATGTACTAACCGTTATAGGAAAATAGTAATATGAGTTAAGATAACTTGAGGAAGCCAAAAGGGATATATTTCCTATAATGACGGAAACCGCTCAGGATTGCAACCCCCGGGTCTAAATAAAGCGGATTTTATAAAAAAATATTTGCTGCTGGCTGGGATTTGGCGAATTCGGGTTGCTATCTTTTTAAAAACTGCTTCGTTATAATTTGTGCACGGGTAAATAACCGGGTTTGACCGGCCGGGAGTCCTCAAAAAGAGGCCGGCCAAAAAAGGGGATCTTACTGGTGCAGACAGAGAAACGCCTGGTTGAGCTTGCTCAACAAAAAGACGAGCATGCCTTTGCCAGATTATATGAGGAATATTTCGATAAGATTTATCGCTATATTGCCTTGAAAATCGGGAATAAAATGGAGGCCGAAGATTTGACCCAGCAGGTCTTTATGAACATGCTCCGGTCTATATCTTCCTTCAAGTGGCAGGATAATACCCCTTTCTCTGCCTGGCTCTACCGTATTGCCCATAACCAGATAGTGGACTATCTGCGGAAGAGAAGCCGCCAGCCTGTGCTGGATATAGAAGTAGTCACCCCGCTGGCCTGTGCCGATGACCCGGTGGAAACTACCGAAGTAAATATAGATTATGAAAAGTTTGTGGAGGTATCCGGTAAACTTACACCCGCCCAGCAGGAGGTCATTTCCCTGCGGTTTTCTTCGGATTTGCCTATTGCCGAAGTGGCCAAAATAATGAATAAAACTCCGGGTGCGGTCAAGGCGCTGCAGCACAGTGCAGTGTCATCACTCCGCCGAATGCTCTCTGGAGCGTGAATAAAATGAATGTAAAAAATAACCCCGAATTTGATAATATCCTGAGTGAATGCCTGGACCGTATTCTTATAGACGGGCAGGATTTGGAAAGCTGTCTCCGCTTATATCCCGACCAGGCGGTGGAGCTGGCTCCTTTACTGAAAACAGCTATCGGTATTAATGCCCTTGCCTCAGGCTGCAAGCCTTCGGAGTCGTTCAAAGCCAAAGCCCGTTACGAATTTATGTCTGCCCTGAATGAAAGCAAGCACAAGAAAGGCTTTTTCCGGTGGCGTCTTAACTGGGCAAGCGGCCTTGTCGGCGCTCTGATGTTCCTGTTCGTTTCAGGCGGAGGGGTAGCGGTGGCGGCTTCCGGCAGTATGCCTGACAGCCCCCTTTACAGTGTAAAGCTGGCAACCGAAGAACTCTGGCTGAACGTTTCCTTTAGTGATGAGGGTAAGCTGAATACCATGAACCAGATTGCCGACAGAAGGGTTGCCGAGATAATTTATCTGTCGGATACCAATCAGGTCAGCCTTTTAAGGCAGACTAATGACAAGCTGAATTCCGCTCTGTCTGTTATGGCAAACCTGATATGGGCTGAAAGCAGTATGATGTCTGCTGATAATTCCCAAGGCAGAGATGATACTGAAATATTGGGTTTGCCCTCAGTAGAAGCACCTGATAAAACCCCGGGGATGCCTGAAACTCCGGGCGGCAGTGTTGGGACTACCCAGTATTATATCTTCCTTTCCGCCATTGCCAATCAGGATGCGCTTAATCTGGCGCTGGAAAGGGCTTCCGATGATGTGCGTGAGGATATGGCCTGGGTAATTGCCAATACCATTGCGGCTTACCAGCGGCTATTAAATATTATGGATATCCCCTGATAACTAAGCTAAACGGCGGATTTTAATGCGGGGCAGCCAGTACAAAACGTCTTCGCGGTGGCAGAGTTCGGTGCCCGGCGTCATCACGGCGGCTGTCCCCATGGCTACACCTAAACGGCAGGCTTCTTCCAGACTGTCCCCTCGGCAAAGGGATATGGCCAAGCCGGCCACCGTTGAATCACCCGCCCCCACCGCGCTTTTTACCCGCACATAGGGAGAGCTGGCTTTTATAACCTGCTTGCCGTCACTGGCTATCAGCCCCTTTTTGCCCATGGAGATTACCGCTATGCCCGCTCCCATTTGGACTATTTCCTTAGCCCCCAGTATTATTTCAGCCTCGGTTTCCAGTTTCCTGCCCAGCAGCTCTTCCGCTTCGCGGATATTAGGCTTTACCAGACAGGGTTTAGCCTTAAGCCCTGCCCGCAGGTATTTGCCGGTGGTATCCAGTATGGTTTGCTTGCCCAGTTTATGGGCGCTCTTGATAAGGGTGAAATAGACGTTTGAAGGTATTCCCGGCGGTACGCTGCCTGACATAACAATAATGTTTGACGAAGCGCTTTCCCTGTGCAGGTCTTCGTGAAAAAGTTTCAGTTCAGACGGCGTTATCCGCGGGCCGGGGGCGTTAAGATTAGTCTGGCGGCGGGTTTTAGTGTCGTATATTATAAAACAGCTTCGGGTAGGCTGGCTTATGGGAGTGAAGCGGTATTTAAGCCCCTGTTTTGCAAGCAGGGTTTCTATCTCCCGTCCCTCTTCACTGCCCAGAAAACCGCAGGCAATGGTATCATTTCCCATTTCATGTATCGCCCGTGACACATCTATGCCTTTGCCGCCGGCATATTTGGACATAAGATGCCAGCGGTTAGTTTCATACAGTACCAGACCATGCACGTCTATGTGTTTGTCCAGACAGGGGTTTAGGGTAACGGTGGTAATCATGGGTTTTCTCCCGGCTGGTAGTTGGCATACCAGGTGGGGCTGGGGTTTATAAAATTACCCGCTTTAAGTCCCAGTTTTTCATGCCAGGGGCGTCCCGTATTTTCGGCTATCTGACACAGGCGTTTAAACCTTTCGGCGGCCACGCGGTTTATAAAATCCTGGCGGTTTACCGGGTTGGTTATCTCCAAAGCTTCCTGCCAGACGGCTCTGCCGGCCAGAAAACCGGATGCCCCGCACTGGCAGGCTATCTCCAGTTCACGCACGTACAGGTTAAAATCCGCCCCGGCAGAGAGTATAGCCCAGGGTACGGGACAGATGGAGTCCAGTTTTCGGGCGGATATAAAGGCCTCATCTTCGGTCAGGCTGAAGCGGAGGTCGGCGGGAAACTCCACCTTGAGTATATCTATACCCAGTCCTGCCAAATCTTCTACGGTGGAAAGGACTAAACCCGGTTTGTTTTTGGCAAAAAGCCCGGCATTTTTCAGTTCCTGCCCGGTGGGGTAGGTAACAGGCTCCAGCACAAAGGGGATATCCAGTTTGCGGCATTCGTCAGCCACGGTTTTTACCAGAAGCTGCTGGGTCTTGGCTAAATCTTTTATATCCGGGCGGTAATAAAGCAGCAGCTTGACGGCGTTTGCCCCCAGCAGTTTTATCTTGTTTACCCCCCAGTTTTTAAGAAGTTCGGTAGTCCGGTACTCAGCCTCTCCGCAGTAACCGCTTGATTCCAGGCTGACAAGCAAGCCGCAGCCGGGTGCAATGGCGTTTTGGGCCAGGCACTCAGGCAGCCCGTAAATGGGGTCAAGGAGTACGGCGCTGGCCTGCCCTGAAAAAGCCCGGCAAAGGCTCAGTTTGAAATCAGCCAGGCTGCGGTAGCATTCTTCTTCGGTGGTTTTCGGGCAGAGGTGCTTTTTTATGGAGCCGCGGTGGTCCATAGCCGCAATCTCAAATAAACCTCTCTGGCTGGCCAGAGCAGTCAGGTTAAGCAGTTTACCGGCACTGATAGTCATCTTAAGCCATTATGTAGCATTAAAGCATCTAAATCAAGAACTATTTGTTTTGGCAGGATATACGGGATATAATGGCTTTTAGCTATGAAAGTGGAATGCGCATCTAATATCGGTTTTTGTTTTGGGGTACGGCGTGCCATAAACATACTGGAGAAAACTGCCGCCGAAAAGGGTGGGGTGGAGACGCTGGGGGCTTTGGTGCATAACCAGCAGGTCTTAAACCGCCTTTCGGGCATGGGTGTCCGGGTAGTAAAAAATATAGAAGACATTTCTGGCCGGACGGTAGCCATTTCCTCCCACGGGGTGGGGCCTTTAGTTTTAGATGAACTGAAATCTAAGGGGCTGGAGGTAGTGGATACCACCTGTCCGTTTGTAAAAAGGGCTCAGGTAGCTGCCAAACGCTTTCATGATGCCGGTTTTTTTACCGTAATCTACGGTGATGTAAACCACCCGGAGGTTAAGGGCATTATGGGTTGGGCAGGCGGGGACGGGTTGGCTACCCTTAATCCGCAGGGACTGGTTGACGTGCCAGATGTATCCCGTTATATAGGGGTGCTTTCCCAAACCACCCAGATACCCACCGGCTTCACCTCGTTTGTTAAAAATGTGATAGACCAGGCTCTGGTGAAAGATGCTGAAATCCGTATAGCGGATACTCTCTGCCACGATATCCGGGAGCGGCAGACAGCCGCTTTGGAACTGGCAGGCAGGGTAGACCTGATGCTGGTTATCGGCGGGCATAACAGCGCCAATACCCGCCACCTGCTGGATTTGTGCAAGACCGTATCAAACACCTATCTGATAGAGACTGCTTCGGAACTGCAAACCGGATGGCTTAGGGGGGTAAACCGCATCGGCATTACCTCCGGGGCTTCCACTGACGAAACTACTATATCCGAAGTTTGTTCGTATCTGGGCAGCCTTTCAGCCGGAACTTAGCTTTAAATTAGCTTTAGCTTATGTTACAATCCACCTGTTATTTAGGAGGAGCAAATGAAACGGGTTTTTTCCGGTGTCCGTCCCACAGGCCGTCTCCATCTGGGCAACTACCTTGGAGCGGTTAAAAACTATGTGGCCTTGCAAGATGATTACGAATGTATTTACTGCGTAGTAGACATTCACGCCCTGACCACTCTGGAAGAAACGGATGCCTTAAAAGAAAACATATATGAAATGATGCTGGATTTGCTGGCATCGGGTCTGGACCCCAAAAAGTGTATCCTGTTTGTTCAGTCTCAGGTGCCGGAAATAAACGAACTCTTTACCCTGTTCGGCATGATTACCCCTCTAAGCTGGCTGCTTCGGGTGCCCACCTTCAAGGAAAAGGTCAGGATGCACCCTGACAATGTTAACTATGGTCTGGTAGGCTATCCGGTGCTTCAGGCGGCAGATATATCCCTTTACAAGGCTGACTTAGTGCCGGTGGGGGTTGACCAGCTGCCTCATCTGGAGCTTACCCGTGAGATAGTCCGCCGGTTCAATGAAAAATTCGGGGATACTTTCCCTGAGGCGCAGGCACGCCTGACCAATTTTCCCACGGTGGTTGGTCTGGACGGCAAGGACAAAATGAGCAAGTCGCTCAACAATCATATTGAGCTGGCTCTGTCAGAGGAAGAGACTGCCAAAAAAGTAATGAGTGCGGTTACTGATCCTGCCCGCCAGTATAAGACCGACCCCGGCCACCCCGATATCTGCAACGTGTACAAACTGCATAATTATTTCAGTCCCCAGGCAGTAGCCCAGATTGCAGATGACTGCCGGAACGCCCGCATAGGCTGTGTTCAGTGCAAACGGGCTCTGGCCGAAGCTATCAACGTCTACTTGCGCCCCATCCGGGCAAAAAGAAGCAAGCTGGCTGAAAACCCTGATGAGATTTACCGCATTATGGCAGACGGGGCGGAACGGGCAGGAGCGATAGCCCGGGAGACTATTGATGAAGTCCGCCGGAAAATGAATCTCCGCTGATTCCAATCACTAGCAAATTTAAGGTTATAAAATAAGCCCCGCTTTTGGCGGGGCTTTAGTTTTACAGTATAGATAAGCGGCTTACATCCCGGGGCAGTTGTGCTTTAAAAAGTGGCGGAAACGCTTCATGGCTTCTTCTAGATCTTTCATGGAGGTAGCGTAACAGCAGCGCAGGTAACCCTCGCCGCTATCACCAAAAGCAGTGCCGGGTACGGCGGCCACCGTTTCTTCCAGGAGCAGCTTTTCGGCAAATTCGGCTGAACTCAGTCCGGTTTTTTTGACTGAAGGAAAGGTGTAAAAAGCGCCTTTGGGCTCAAAGCAGGACAGCCCCATATCGTTGAAACTTTTTACTATAAACCGGCGGCGGCGGTCATATTCCTCTACCATCAGCCGCACGTCATCATGACCATTCTTCAGGGCTTCCAGGGCGGCTTTCTGGGCAGCAATGGGAGCACACAGCATGGTATGCTGATGTATCTTGGTCATAGCCTGAATAATATCCGCCGGACCGGCCGCATAGCCAATCCGCCAGCCGGTCATGGCATATGTTTTGGAAAAGCCGTTGATAATTACACTCCGTTCGCGCATACCCGGCAAAGTGGCAAAGCAGGTATGTTCAAAACCGGAGTAGATAATCTTGTCATATATCTCGTCAGATACCACCAGCAGGTTCTTCTCGCACGCTAGCTTGGCAATCTCGGCCAGTTTGGCCTTGGGCATAACCGCCCCGGTGGGGTTTGAAGGATACCCCAGCAAAATTGAACGGGTCTTGGGGGTAATTCTGGGGGCAATATCTGCCGCACTTATTTCAAAATTATTAGCTTCAAAAGTGGGTATCTGGACCGGGTTGCCGTATGCCATAAAGACACAGGAAGGATAAGCTACATAAGCCGGGTCAGTCATAAGCACTTCGTCACCGGGGTTCAGGGTAGCCCGCATAACCAGGTCCAAAGCCTCACTTGAGCCCACGGTTATTAAGATTTCGGTTTCGGGGTTGTACTCCAGTTTGTAGGTTTGGTACAGGTATTTGGCTATCTCCTGGCGGAGTTCCAAAAGCCCGGCGTTAGAGGTATACATGGTGTAGCCCTTTTCCAGAGCGTAAATGGCAGATTCGCGGATATGCCACGGGGTTGTAAAGTCAGGTTCACCCACACCCAGAGATATAGCTCCGCTGCCCATCTTGGCGGCCAGGTCAAAGAATTTGCGTATGCCAGAAGGCTTGAGCTCTTTGGCTCTGTCTGAGATAAAACCTTTGTCCGTTTCCACCTGTGATGTCATGGCCTAAACCTCTGAATATTTATTAAAGGACTACCGGCTCGCGTTTGATATCATCATTGCCGTCAATTATTTCGTCGTCTTCTTTGAACCGCTTAAGCAGAAAATGGGTGACCGCTCCCTGTACGCCTTCTATCGGAGCCAGTTTTTGGGCTACGAAATTAGCCACCATCTGCATAGTCTTGCCGCCTACCATTACCAGCAGGTCATAAGTGCCTGAAAGCAGATAGCAGGAGCGCACCTCCGGGTAGCGGTAAATCCTTTCGGCAATGGCATCAAAACCCACATCTCTCTGGGGGCTGACCTTGACCTCAATCAGGGCAAAAACCTGTTCGTGTCCCAGTTTCTCCCAGTTTATGACGGTTTTATATTTGAGGATAGTCTTGTCAGCTTCGGCTTGCTTTATCTCACGGCTGATATCCCCTTCGGCAAGGCCGGTCATGCAGGCCAGTCTGTCAGGTGTAATACGGGAGTCATTTTCCAGGATTTTTAAAATGTCACTAAGCATTATTTTCTCCTGTTTGTGGTAGAGCTATTATAACAGATATATTTAAATCTAAAAAATACTCCTCTTTACTTGCCGCTGTCAAAAAAATGCCCCCTGAGTATTATGTACGCAGGGGGCAAACAGGCTGATAAAAATATTTTAGGGCAGGGTGGTTACTATCCTTTCCCGGCTGAGAAAGCGGGTCAGGTAAGTAGAAATAGCCAGCAGCAATACTGCCACACCGGCTACTATGCCTACCAGAGCCCACTGGGCATCAATATTGCTGGCCAGGCCTATACCCGCACCCATCAGGCCGAACAGGGGTACGAAGACTATCAGGGTTAGAATGCGGTACTCCTTCAGCCCCACATACAGGTTTAAAAAGCCCATCAGGTTTACAAAGCCCATAATAACCAGCGGGGTCACAAACAGCACCTGAACAAATATCGCCAGCGAGGGCAGTATAAACTCCCCGTTTTCAAGACCGGTACGGATAATGGGTATCAAGACGGCCAGCAGGACAAACGGGTAGGTGGAGACGCTTACCCCCAGCACTTTGCCCAGCAGAATATCCCGCAGGCTGAGCGGGGTGCACATCAGGCTTTCAATAGTGCGGGTGTATTTTTCCATTACGAATGCCTGGCTGAGGAACATATAAGACATAAAGGCACTTATCATAATGGACAGGTAAAAGACTATGCCGTTAATGGATAAATTCATACCAGCTTGACTGGACAGATTATTGGAATACAGAAAACCGAACAGTACGGGCATAATGAGCGCCTGAATAAGCATACCCCTGTTGCTGAAGTTATACCGGATTTCCTTTTTAGCTACCGTAAATATATTTTGCATTACCTGGTCTCCTGTTTCATAGTCTCCAGATATATTTCCTCCAGAGACCGTTTTAGTTTGCGCACTTCTTCCAGCTTAATATCATGACCGGCTAGATAAGTGATTATCTGGGAGGTGTCCGCACCTTCAGCCGGAGTCAGGGTCAGGCCCTCCTGGGTACGGTGAATATCAATTGCCAGTTTGGCTGAGGTGAGCAGTTTTTCGGCTTGCTCAATATCAGCCGTATTGCCAAAGGAAAGTTCCATGCCGGGCTGGCGGTTTTTCCTGCCCAGGTTGGCCAGACTGTCCCAGGCCAGCAGTTTGCCGCCCTTGATAATGGCCACTTTATTGCAGATACGCTGAACTTCGTCCAGGTCATGCGAATTCAGAAAAATAGTCATATTGCCCTCGCGTGAGAGGGACAGGATAAGGTCACGGAAGTTTTTCTGGGCTTCGGGGTCAAGCCCGGAGGCCGGTTCGTCCAGAAAAAGAACCTCCGGTTTGTGCATAATAGCCTTGGCCAGCGCCAGTTTGCGTTTCATGCCTTTTGAAAATTTGCCTGCCGGGTCATTCCGGCGTCCGTTCAGGTCAAAAAATTCCAGCAGTTCGTTTATCCGGGCTTCGCGGTTAGGTATCCGGTAGATATCTGCAAAATACCGCAGGTTTTCATAGGCGCTCAGGCGGTCATAAATGCCGTCCACTTCCAGCAGAACCCCCACTTTGCTTCTGGCGGCATCATCTTTAGCCAGATTTTTGCCGTTCAGGGTGGCCTGGCCGCTGCTGGGGTTTAAAAGACCTAAAATAATTCTCATGGTGGTGGTTTTTCCGGCGCCGTTTGGCCCCAGAAAACCGAATATTTCCCCCGGAGCTACACTGAAACTGATATTATCCAGTACTGTTTTGCCCTTGAAGGTTTTGCTAAGGTTGTTTACTTCTATCATTGCCTTTCCTGTTCAGTATTGTATGTAAATATTTCTTCTATTGGTGCTTTGAAAAGGGAAGCTATCTTGAAAGCCAGCTCCAGGGAGGGGGAGTACTTTCCCCACTCTATAGCGATAACGGTCTGGCGGGTTATACCCAGTTTGTCCGCCAGTTCCTCCTGAGTAAGGTTGTGTATGGCTCTTAAAACCCGGAGTTTATTTTGCATAATATTTACATTTTATTCCGGTAATACAGATTAGCCAGGTCATACAGCAAAATAAAGAATAAGGCCATGCCTACCAGCAGCCAGTATTCGGGAGAAGAGGCGGCGTCTTCATTAATCACCATGTAAACCAGAGGGGCAAGACCTATTACCGGGCCGAAAATGCGGATGGTGAAACTGGCAGCCTTTTCCTGAATACGGTACTGGCGTTCGTCTGCCAGTATGCCCTTGACCTGGTTTCTTAAAAATATATTCATACCTATAAAGATAGGCACTACCAGCAGCCCGAACAGGTACAATCCGTTGGCTGCAGCCCAGCCTATGCCGATACCCAGTATTACCGATAGCAAAATAACTATATAGCGGTAAATTTTGATATTCATAGATTGGTATTGTAAAGCTGTATTTACAAAATGTCAAGGTATATATACATTTTAGAAACTATTACATAAGCAAAAGGCGGCTGTTTGCCAGCCGCCCTGTTCTTTGACTTAAAGAATCAGGTTTTAAATGCCGCGCCCCTGTTTGCGGGCGGCAATATCCAGAATAGCGCCTATGACCAGCCCGGTAACCAGCCCTATGGCAATCCCGGTGGCCATATTGCTCAACACAAAACCCAGCCCGGCACCCAGGGCCAGCCCTAGCGCCAGCCAGATACCTATATTTTCGCCGGGGGGTGTCAGCTTGTGCTTACTTTGCAGGTGGATAACAACCCCGTTTAAGGTGTTGAAGTATGACTCTTCATCTGTTTTGGCAACAGGTTTATTGCCCAGAGTTTTCAAACAGGCGGTCAGGGCATGGCGGAACATACTGCAATCTTCGCAGTTCTGTCCGAAGTTATCCATCTGGTAAAGGACGGTCTCAAGCCATTTCAGGCGGTATTTTTTGACCTCTTTGGGGCTAAGGGTCGTTTCCAGGTTGGTAACAGTTTCAATACTGGCCTGATACCAATCACTTGGCTGCTTAATCATGGATTTTCCACACCTCTCTATAACCGGGGAGTTTCCTTGTGCCAGGCGGTGGCGCACTGGAAAGCATGGGCTATGCGCATAATAGTCTGGTCAGCAAAGGGCTTGCCTATAATTTGTAAACCCACTGGTAAACCATCTACAAACCCGGCCGGTATGCTTATGGCGGGCAATCCGGCAATATTTATGGGGATAGTGCAGGTGTCACACATATACATCTCAAAGGGGTCACTCAGCTTTTCACCGATACTGAAAGGCAAGTTGGGGGTGGTGGGTGTTATAAGGGCGTCATATTTTTCAAAGGCGTTGTTAAACTCCTGGCTTATCAGAGTGCGCACTTTCTGGGCTTTGACATACCAGGCGTCATAATAGCCGGCTGAAAGGGCGTAAGTGCCTATCATGATACGCCGTTTTACTTCCGGACCGAATCCCTTGGCGCGGGTCTTTTCCATAGCTTCCCACATGTTTTCGGTCTGGTTGTAAGAATAACCGTATTTTACCCCATCATACCGTGACAAATTGGCCGAAGCCTCGGAGGGTGCCAGTATGTAATAAACCGCCAGTGCGTATGGAGTATGGGGCAGGGATACCTCCCGGTCTACGCTTGCACCCAGACCCGAAAGTACTCCCAAGGCGTCATTTATCTTCTCGGCTATATCTGCCCGCATATTATGGCTGAAATATTCTTTGGGTACACCCAGTTTAAACCCCTTTATATCCCCGTCAAGGCAGCTGCTGAAATCAGGCGCTGTCTGGGGTACGGAGGTGGAGTCACGGTCATCAAAGCCGGCAATGGCATTCATTACCAGAGCACAGTCCAGAACATCTTTGGTAAAAGGGCCTATCTGGTCAAGCGAACTGGCAAAGGCTACCAGCCCGTAGCGGCTTACCATACCGTAGCTGGGTTTCAGTCCGGTAACACTGCAGAAGCTGGCCGGCTGGCGGATAGAACCGCCGGTATCCGAACCCAGTGAAAAGACTGCTTCCGAAGCAGCCACACAGGCAGCCGAACCGCCGGAAGAGCCGCCGGGAACTTTGGCGGTATTCCAGGGATTATGGGTGGTAAAGAAGGCCGAGTTTTCGGTGGAAGAACCCATGGCAAACTCGTCCATGTTGGTTTTACCCAGCAGCACCGCCCCTTCTTCGGCCAGTTTGTCCACCACGTGGGCATTATACGGCGGCACAAAGTTTTCCAGCATCCTGGAGGAACAGGTGGTGCGGATACCTTTGGTGCATAATACATCTTTAAGGGCCATGGGGATACCTGTCAGCGGGCGGATATGCCCCTGTTTTATAGCTTCGTCAGCCGCTTTAGCCTGGGCTAAAGCACTTTCCGGGCAGACAGTCATAAAAGCCTTTATCTCAGGCTCAAGTTTTTCTATCCTGTCCAGATGGGCTCGGGTAAGCTCGGCGGATGACAGTTTCCGTTCTTTCAGCAGTTTGTGGGACTGGGCAATGGTCAGCTTGATTAAATCTGTCATTATTCCATCACCGCCCGTATCCGCACGTAATCACCCTCGCGTCTGGGGGCATTTGAAAGTATCTCCTCACGGTCATAAGAGGGCTTTATAATATCCTCTTTAAGTACGCTTTTAACCGGGGTGGATTGGGCGGTCGGCTCTACGCCGGTGGTATCCACCTGCTGCAGTACCTCAAAATGCTCCAGCAAGGCCGAAAGCTCTTTACTCAAGCGGTTTATTTCATCTTCCTCCAGCCCCAGTTTAGCCAAGCGGGCAATGTGGAGTACATCTTCGCGGTTTAGCTTCATAATATCCCCCGTTTACAAGTCCCCAGATTATAACACCGCCGCCAAATACGGGCAACAAAGCCCCCTTTTGGTTGTATTAAGGTACGGGGGTTGTTGGTATAATAACGCTATGAATATCCGTCTGGTCTGGACTGTATTTACTACGCTTTTAGAAGGGGCAGGCATTGCCCTGCTGGGTTTATGGCTGCTGCCGAAGGTGGATTTCCCCCTGCCGCTTTGGGTGGTGCTGCTTGCCGAAGGGGTTTTGCTGGTACTAGCGGTGTATTTTTACCACGTGGGTACAGTTACGCTTGACCAGAAACCGCTTACCGGTGCGGAAACTATTATCGGCAGCAGTGCGGTAGTGGTGGAAAGCTTAAACCCTCAGGGGATGGTACGGCTGGACGGGGAGCTTTGGGAGGCAGTTACTTCCGAAGCCGGCATATCCAGCGGGCAGGAAGTGGTGGTAATAGGGCGGGATAAAATGCGTCTTCGGGTAAAACCCAAATAGAGCCGTTCTTTCGCTAAAAACCGCCAAGATGTTATAATGGCGGCAATCTCAGGCAGGTCTCGGTAAAGGGGGCTTAAGCGTGAACAACAATAATCCGGTTAAAAGGCTGATACTGGGGTTTAACAGTAAGCTCTGTCTGTGTAAAAAATGCCCCAGTTACCCGGGGCATAAGGATAAAGTGGTCTACTGTGAGCGGGCAAAAAGCCCGTATGTAATCAGCAAAACAAGCTGTCTCTGCCCCCAGTGCCGGGTATGGAAGCTGAACAATTTTGCGGAGACATATTACTGCAGCAGCGGCGCGGCTCCGTTATCCCGTATTTAGGCGGTAGTTTCAAGAGAGGTGTCAAAATAGAAATAATACCGGCAATAGATATTTTAGGCGGCAGGTGTGTCCGCCTTCTTCAGGGTGATTATGCTCAGGAGACAGTGTACTCTCCTGACCCGGTGGGTACAGCCATGCGCTGGCAATCTTTGGGTGCTCCCCGCCTGCATGTGGTGGATTTGGACGGTGCTGCCGACGGGGAAAGTGTTAACTTTGAGCTTATACGGGAAATAGCCAATTCGGCCCTTATACCGGTGGAAGTGGGCGGCGGTATCCGCAGTATGGATACGGTAAAGAAACTGCTTACGGCCGGGGTTGACCGGGTAATACTGGGTACGGTAGCGGTGGAAAACCCGGAGCTGGTCAGGGAAATATGTGCCAGATACGCTGACTCGGTAGCCGTCAGTATAGACGCCAGGAATGGCAAGGTGGCCACTCGCGGCTGGGTAAACAGTACCGAAGTGGATGCTTTGGAACTGGCCCGCAGTATGAAAAAACTGGGTGTGAAGCGTTTTATTTACACTGATATAAGCCGTGACGGCACTCTGAGTGAGCCTAACTTCGCGGCTATACGAGACCTTATTTCGGCTATAAATATGCCGGTTATAGCTTCAGGGGGTGTTTCCAGCCTGAGCCATTTGCGCCTTTTGAAAGATATCGGTGCGGAGGGGGCTATTGTGGGCAAGGCCATTTATACCGGTGACCTGAACCTTAAACGGGCCTTTGAAGAGTTGTCCTAGATTAGCTTAGAAATCTGTTTCATACATCAGGTAATGGCTGGGGGTCATGCCCAGTTCGGCATAGGTGGCTTGGGCGCGTTTGTTTTCTTTCTCTACATATAAACGCAGGCCGCAGACATTGCCTGCTTCTTTAGCCTGTGCGGTCAGATTTTCATACATAGCCCGGAAGATACCCTGGCGGCGGAATTCGGGCTTTATATATACGCTTTGCACCCACCAGTAAAATTTATTCCGCCAGTCACTCCATTCGTAGGTAACCATAAGCGAACCGGCGGTTTCCCCGTTACACTCGGCTATCAGGTAAAAGCCGTATCCGGGGTTTTCGAAAAGATAGGCTGCCCCTTTCAGGGTAGCGTCTTTATCCAGTGCCTTGTTTTCAGTTTCCTGTGCCATAGATGCATTAAAACCGGCAATAGTATTTGTATCACGGCTGTCTGCCCGGCGGATGCGAAGTGTTTCCTCCAAAATTTACCCCCGTGTTTTGATGTATACTTATCTTGTACGTTTAATATCACTTACAAGATGCACTTTAAACCAATTCCTGATAAAATAACATTTTCTACGCAAAAATAAAAACGGGAGATAATGTATTCAAATGGAACTCAAACTGGACGACAAAGGGCTTATAGCCGCTATAGTACAGGATGTGAAGGATGGCACGGTGCTGATGCTGGGCTATATGAACCCCGAATCCTTCAAGCTCACTCAAGAAACCGGCAGTGTCTGGTTTTACAGCCGTAGCCGCCAGGAACTCTGGAACAAAGGCGCTACCTCCGGCAACAAGCTTATTGTCAAGGAAATGTATATTGATTGTGACAAGGATGCCGTACTGGTAAAGGCTGAACCTATGGGTCCCACCTGCCACACCGGCAACCGCAGCTGCTTTTTCACACCGGTAGAGCTTAAGTAGCCGCTTCGCACTCAGGGCAGGCTTTTTGGGGAATATAATCGGGGTTGTCCATCTCAACTGTCTTTTTAAGGGCGGTGATGGCAACCTCGATTTGCTTTATATCCGGCTGGCGGGTAGTCAGTGACTGCAAAGCCAGGCCCGGTTTAATCAAAAAGCGGACTACCGGGTTGTGGCAGTGTCCGGCGCTGAAACGGGTAAATTCATAACTTAAGGCTGCAATTACCGGCACCAGTATTATCCGGGAAGCAAACATAACCGCAAAGGCAGGCTTGCCTATCAGGCTGAATACCAGTATGGCTATTACCATTACCGCCAGCAGAAAGCTGGTGCCGCAGCGGAGGTGGGCGGTAGAGTAAGTTTTTATTTCGGCAGCCCTTTCCAGTTCAAGCGGCACACCGGCCTCAAAGGCGTTTATGGTGGCATGTTCCGCCCCGTGGTAGCCGAAAACCCGTTTGATATCCGGTGTCAGGGTGACCAGTTTTATATAAATGACAAATATCACCAGCCTTACTATACCCTCAATCAGGTTAAACAAAACGGCTGATTCCAAAAAGGAACTCATAAGGTTAGTGATGAACAAGGGCGCCAGAAAGAAAAGGGCTACGCTGGAACCCAGTGACACCAAAAGCATCAGCCACAAAAGCCCGCCCGAAAGTTCTTCTTCCTCTTCCTTAAGGGCTATATTGGCCGAATATATAAGGCTCTGAATGCCCAGAATCATGCTCTCAATAAGCACAATAGCCCCCCGTATCACGGGCATTTTGCGCCATTTGCTGGTATAAAGCGAATGCAGGGGTCTTACTTCGGTGGTGATTTCACCGCCGGGGTTGCGTACCGCAGTGACCAGGTTTTTCTGGCCGCGCATCATTACCCCTTCAAGTACCGCCTGTCCGCCGTAATAAAATTTTTCTGCCAATATACTACTCCGTCATAAACAAAAAGGAGCGGCTTTTAGTACCGCTCCTTTTATTATCGCATTTTTAAATGGTAAATGCTTAGGTTTTGTTGCCGTAACGCTGGCGGAATTTCTCCACCCGTCCGGCGGTGTCAACCATTCTTTTCTCACCGGTGTAGAAGGGGTGGCACTGGGCACAAAGCTCTACCTTGATGCTGTCTTTGGTAGAACCCACTGTAAAAGTGTTGCCGCAGGCACAGCTTACGTTGGTGGCGGTATTATATTTAGGGTGTATTTTTTCCTTCATACGGCCTTAGTCAGCAACTACGCTGACTTTCCTCCTGTCATTAGTGGTGGGCTCAAACTTCACCACACCCTCGCAGGTGGCGAAGATGGTATAGTCACGCCCCAGCCCCACATTTTCACCGGGGTGAATGCGGGTGCCTCTCTGGCGGACAATAATTGTCCCTGAGTGCACTTTTTCACCGGCAAAACGTTTTACGCCCAGCATTTTGGGCTTGCTATCACGTCCGTTCTTTGTAGAACCCGCACCTTTTTTATGCGCCATCTGTAGTTACCTCGTTAGTTTTCTTGGCTCTGGGCTTGCGGGCAGGCTTTTCGGCAGCCCCGCCGGTCAGAATCTCACCTATAGTCAGTACAGTGTACAGCTGGCGATGTCCCGTTTTCTTGTGATTGCGGGATTTAGCCTTGAAACGGTAAGCAAAGACCTTGTCACCCTTGATATGGCCGGCAACAGTGGCAGTTACCTTGGCACCCGGAACAGTGGGGGAGCCTATAGTAACGGTTTCACCGTCATTAAGCATCAGAACCTTGTCCAGTTCAATGCTGTCACCCTCAGCCAGGTCAAGCAAATCCACTTCAACCAGCTGGCCGGGTGTTACCTTGTATTGTTTTCCACCGGATTCAATTATGGCGTAAATGTTGACACCTCCCAAAAGCAAAGCAATATTATACAGTAGAATATATTAAAACGCAAAGCCACCTGGCTTTTAAACAAAACCTTCTAAAAATAATATGTTAGAGCGGCTCTTGTCAAGAACCCCTGCCATATTTACCCCTATAATTTAGCTTAAAACCGCCAAATTAGCAAAAATTTCTTTTGGGGGGATATACATTTCGGTTGGCCTGTGGAGTTATACTCAGAGTATCCGGCGAAGGAGGGGCAAAATGACTAACAGAGTATTTGTCAGCGGCGGCAGCGGTTTTGTAGGCGGGCATTTGCTGCCCCGGCTGGCTGAAAACGGCTTTAAAATCCGTCTGCTGGTTATGAATGAGGCCGAAGCCAAACGGGTAAAAACCCCCGGAGTGGAGTTTGTGTATGGTACGGTAAATGACCTGCCGGTGCTTATGGAGAGTATGAAAGATATCTTTGCCGTAATCCATCTGGTGGCCATACTGCGTGAAAATAAAGATATTACCTTTGAGAAGGTAAATATAGAGGGCACAAAAAACATGCTGGCGGCGGCTGACCAAAACGGGGTGAAAAGATTTATTCACATGGGGATACTGGGTGCCAGTGCCGACCCCCGTTTTACTTACCTCCATTCCAAGTATCTGGCTGAAGAAGCGGTCAGTAAGTCCGGTCTGGATTACAGCATTTTAAAGCCTTCGGTCATGTTCGGGCAGGGAGCAGGTTTTATAACTGCCCTTATCCGTTCATTTAAGCCCTATCCCTTACTTGCCCCGGTTGCCGGAAACGGCAAAACCCGCCTTCAGCCCATTTGGGTGGAGGACGTGGTCAGCTGCCTGCTGAAAATGCTGGACGGGGAAAAGATACATCAGAGCGTACAGATTGGCGGACCCCGGATATTTACTTATGATGAGGTTCTTTTGGCGGTGATGCAGGCTATGGGGGTAAAAAAGCCCCGTTTGCATGTACCGGTGGGTTTAATGCGTCCGCTGGTCTGGCTGATGGAACGCACCAGTTCCAACCCGCCCATTACTCTGCCGGAGTTGAAAGCTTTGTCGGTAGACAATATAACTGCCGAAGATGCCGTAAAGACAGAGTTCGGCTTTGACCCCAAGCCTCTTTCGGAAGGGCTTGATTACCTTAAGCCAGCTCCAGCCGTTCCTTAGCCAGCAGCTGCACACAGCTTTTCAGGTCTTCAAAGCGGCAGTTGTTGTTTATGACAATACTTGCGTATTTGAGGCGTTCATTATCAGTGGCCTGGGACTGGATACGGGCCATAACCTGCTCGCGGCTCAGCCCCATACGGTTGCGCAGCCGTTTGAAAATGCTTTCTTTGGGAGCGGTAATAAGCCAGACTTCATTTACCAGCTTTAACCAGCCGGCCTCTACCAGCAGGGGGGCTTCTATAGCTACGGCTTTTATGCCTTTTTGGCGGTATTCTTCCAGCAGGGAAGCAATGGCCTGTTCTATCAGGGGGTGGGTGATTTTATTCAGGTGCTCCAGCCTTTCGGGATATCCGAAGACCAGTTCGCCCAGTATCTTGCGGTTAATACTCCCGTCAGGGTTCATGACCTCATTGCCGAAAACGTCAGTTATCCTGGTGCGGATACCTTTATTCTGGAGTACGCGGTGGCCAATCTCGTCGGCGTCAATTATATTAACCCCTAGTTCCTTTAAATAACGGCAAACGGTAGTCTTGCCACTGCCGATACCACCGGTAATGCCTACAATTTTCATTGAATTAGTCTAGTCTTTTAAAAAAATCAGGTCAAGTAAATTCCGGCTTCAAATACTTTTGGATGTCCTGAACAGATTTTCATATTTCGCTGGCAGGCAGGTTTTGCCTACGTATCTTCTTGCCAAAACTAAGACACTCTTTATCTTTAAATACGTATGCATACTAATTGTGAGGTGCAGGCCCATGTGGGATAGTTGAAATATAGGTTGGCACTTCCTAAATGAAGGGCGGAATTGCCGCCGGGAGGTGATTTATGAGTACTAAAAGCTTAACCGTGCCTGAAAATGAGATGCTGGCGGGTATACTCAAAAACTATATCGGTGAGCTTCGGGTAGAAATAATCCATACTGAAACGGGTACTTACAAAAAAGCCCTGCATGCCAGGGAGAAGATTTTGCTCGGCATACTTCGTAAGCTGGAGTCGGCTGCAGGCGAAGGTAAACCCGGGGCGCCGCTGGGGAACAAAGCTTCCTGAACGGTCTTAGGGCAAATAGGCTATCAGGCTGGTATTTCCGTTAGCAGCCGGAATTGCCCGCCATTTGGACTTGATACGGGCGTTAGGCGGAAATATTTGGGTCGGGTTATTGTGGAAACAGGGCCGAGCGGCTAAAGTATTAGGTATATGAACCTTAACCTGTCTTTGGCGGCTTCTCTGGAAGAGCTTCAGGCTCAGCGCCGGGCTGACTATGTGGCAGCTAGAGTCCGTTTGCACCCTGATTTAGACAGCTGTGTCCGTGAGTTTAAGGGTGCGTTTATTATCTATGACGGAGAAGCATCTCCCATAAACCGGGTAATGTGCCTGGGACTAAAAGAAAGCATACTTGAAGAAGACCTGACCGGTCTGGAGGAGTTTTATAACGGACATGGTCTTAAGGCTATGCTGGACGTCTGTCCGCTGGCCGAAGAAGATATGATTTATCTGCTGGGCAAACGGGGTTATACGGTTTATCAGTTTGACAGTGTGCTGGTACATGAAGTAAGCAGTTTCCGCCTTGAGATAAAAGAGCCGCCGGGTATAGTTATCTGGCCGGTAAACAAAAATAACTACCTTACCTGGCTGGATGTGGTCAGCCGGGGTTTTTCCGCTGCAGAGGCAGACCTGCCCTCTATGCAGTCTATCTGCGAACCGAACTATCACAGCCGCAATTCTTCTGCCTATCTGGCTTATCTGGACGGCAAACCGGCCGGGGGCGGGGTTTTATATGTCCGGGGGCATATGGCTGAACTGGGGGGAGATGCCACTTTACCGGATTTCCGCCGCCGGGGAGTTCAGACTGCCCTTATCCAGCACCGCCTGAAAGCTGCCCGCAAAATGGGCGTCCGCCAGATGGTTTTTGTAGCTGCTCCGGGTACTTCATCTGAGCGCAATGCCCGCCGGGCTGGTTTTGAACTGGCCTACAGCCGGGCGCTGTTCCTCCAGCCCTGAGGGAGTAAAGCGGCAAAATCCGCCGCTATTTCCGGCAGGAAAGTATTTTCGCTTGGCTTCTTTGAGTCTTTTTGCCCGTAGTTCCCATATATTCCTATCCGCCTTTAAGATGTTATTTCAATACCACTTTGCCAGCCGGATTTCCTGCCTGATTTGGCAGCATGCGTTGACAGCTTTATCCCTGCGTCATACAATGGCAGCAAATTGTTTATGGCAACGAGGCAGCGCTGATGTTTCTGGACAGGGTAATAATCAGGTCAGACAGATTTCCGGATAACAGCCTTTACCCTTTTAATCTGGGTGTGCTGCATAAAACCTCCGAAATAACTTTTAGTAAGCCGGTTACTTTTTTTATTGGAGAGAACGGCAGCGGCAAGTCCACTCTGCTCAGGGCAATCTGCCGCAGGGCCGGTGTGCATATCTGGGAAGATACCAGCCGCCTGACGCTGGATAATAACCCCTATGCAGACCGCTTTTCAGACTATCTGGAACTCGGTTTGCCCCAAGGCGGGGTAAAAGGTTCCTTTTTTGATTCGCGCACTTTTCAGGACTTTACCCGTTTTCTGGATGAATGGGCAGCGGCTTCGCCGGATATCCTGAAATACTTCGGCGGGGATTCCCTTGCCAACCGTTCTCACGGCCAGTCACTGATGCAGTATTTTGAATCCCGTTACAAGATAAAAGGCCTGTATTTCATGGATGAGCCCGAAACGGCTTTATCACCCAAAAGCCAGCTTATGCTGTTGAAGCTCTTAAGTCAGGCATCCGCCTCAGACCATAACCAGTTTATCATTGTCAGCCATTCGCCTATTCTGCTGGCTTGCCCGAATGCGGCCATATATACGTTTGATACCGCACCTGTTTCCCCTATAGGGTATTACGATACCCAGTACTATCGCATATACCGTGATTTTCTGAATAACCCCGCGCCCTTCTTTGAGCAGTAAGCCTGTATGGGATATCCGTCTCAGGTGTATTTGTTAAATTTAGAAGTCATACATATTTGCCGCTTAAACAGTATTGCCAAAATAAAATAATTCTGGCATAATTTACCCATACTTATAAACAACGGTTGAAAATTAAAAAGTTGATAACCATTGTTGGTCCTGCCGGGGGAAATCAGGGTGCTGTCGGTTGAGGCGCCGAGCGGCTTAATTATCATCCAGGTCCCCTCCCGTGGGCGGAGCCCTGAGCGTAATCGGGCTAGCGGCAGGACCAGCTTATTTTTTAAAGAGGTTTGAAGGCCTCTTTTTTTGTTTTAAAAGGGTTTGCCGGCTGCTTATTTTTGCAGCCCAGGTTATGCTTGGGTATTTTTATATTTATATACGGGCATAGCTTCTGTTAGCGTTTTTCTTGCGGAAATTTAATCCGGTACGTGTTACAATAGCGGGTATTATACAAGCAGTATGGGAGGGAATATGCCGTCTCTAGATGTGGTAAGCGTAGTAGACATGCAAGCCATGGACAATGCCGTAAATAATGCCAAGCGTGACCTTGGGAACCGATATGATTTTAAAAATGCCAAGTACGAGCTGGTTTTAAACCGCAAAGACAAGAAAATAGAAATAGTTGCCGAAGATGAGTTTAAACTTAAGGCTATTATTGAAACTTTGATTCAGCAGTGTGTCCGGTTCAAGCTGGACAGCAAGTGCCTGGATGTTGCAGATGCCCATACTGTTTCGCTGGGGGCTGCCAAAACCGAGATAAAAATAAAAGATGGCCTGACCAAAGAAACCGCTTCTAAGATAACCAAGTTTATAAAATCAACCAAGCTCAAGCTGGATTCTGCCATACAGGGTGAACAGATACGTATAACCGGCAAGCAGATTGATGATTTGCAGGAGATAATGCAGCTGCTTAACGGGCAGGACTTTGACGTACCCCTGCAATATGTAAACATGAAGCGTTAGACTTTTATACCTATAAACAAGTAAAGCCCGCCTTTAAAAGCGGGCTTCATAATTTATATAGGCCTGTTTCAGGAAGTGTTTAAGCTGAAAGCTTACTTTTTCTTATCCAAAAAATCCCGTATCTTATAGGTCAGGTCAGCTACGTGGTTATTCATTTCCACCATGTCATCTGCAGACAGCTCGGCATGGAGCAGGCTGAACCAGGTCTCCCCGCTTAATCCCACCAGGGCATAGTCATCCAGAGTTTCTCTGGTGCCGTCTTTGTAGTTTACCGTAATGTAGGACACTTCTTTTTTGGTACCGTCTATTTTAAGCACTTTTCTCCTCCTATAGAAAAAGCCCCCCGGTCTTATTCCGGAAGGCTTTTAGCTTTAGAATTGGTAGCGGGGATAGGATTCGAACCTATGGCCTTCGGGTTATGAGCCCGACGAGCTACCACTGCTCCACCCCGCGTCAATATGCCCTGATAGTATAGTTATAATACCCGCCAAAGTCAAACGCAGCAAAGGGTTGGCAAGGTTTTTGAAGATGCCTGAGGCATTTAAAAATATGCTGTTATAGTGTAGACTAAGTCATTCGGATATGTCTTGGTTTTTTGCAGCTCTACTGGCCACTGCCCTTTTGGGCGTGGTGAATATTCTGGACGGGCATCTTCTCCAAAAAAGATTTCCCAGTCTAAAAGCTTTTATCCTGCCGGTAGGGCTTCTGATGGTAAGCTACAATCTTCCTCTGGCTTTGGGATTCCCATTTGCCGAAGGCACTCCCCCGGACATTATCCTTCTGGCGGTTACGGCTGGTCTTCTGCGTGCCTTTTCTGTTTACATAATGTTGTTTGCCCTTAAGACTGAAGAAGTCTCACGGGTGATACCCATCTATTACTCGTACCCTATTTTTGTAAGCCTTATGGCCGTACCTTTACTGGGCGAAAGCATAGGTTTGCTCAGGTGGCTGGCCATACTGGCGGTGGTGGGGGGTGTCATACTGGTATCTGCCCGCAAAAACGGTAATGGCAGACCATTCCGTCTGGGCAGAACTACGGTTTTGCTGATACTGGCCGGGCTGCTTATATCCGGGTCTGATGTAATAAACAAGCACGTGCTGGAAGTGATTACCTTCTGGAACAGCTACTGGATAAGCGGCGTGTGTCTGGCTCTGTTTCTGCTGGCAGTATCTTTCCGCAGGAGTGTTTTCGCCGAACTGAAGGGTCTTACAAAGCCGCTGCTTTGTTATTCACTGATAGTTTTAGATGAACTCTTTCTGTTCGGGGGAATGCTGCTCCTTCTTTGGGCTATCCAGCACGGCCCTATTTCGCTGGTTTCGGCTATCTCCAGTACCCGTCCCCTGTTCGTGCTGGTATATGCCTTTGTGCTGTTACGCCTGATACCGGGTTTCCTTTTGGAATGGCCTGCCGGCAGAAGGCTGCGGATACTCCAGATATGCGGGGTGGTTTTAACGGTGGGTGGTATTGCCGCCATGAATCTTTTTGATTAACCCCTGTTAAGACTGGTGTGAAGCTGTGTTTTTTACCGGGGGTGGTGTTATAATCTAGTTGGAGGAGCAATTATGCACGAAGCCCTGCTCTACCAGAAAATGCCTCACAACATAACCCGCTGTCATACCTGCCAGTGGAGCTGCCGTATAAACCCCAATCACCTGGGTGTTTGCCAGGTCTACCAGAATATAAGCGGTTCTCTGTTCAGCCTTAATTACGGGCGTACTTCCTCGGTGGCGGTAGACCCCATAGAAAAGAAGCCGCTCTATCATTTTTATCCCGGCAGTCAGGTATTTTCGCTGGGCAGCTGGGGGTGCAATTTCCACTGTTCCGGCTGCCAGAACTGGGAGATTGCCTGCCCGGATACTTATGAAAGGCTGTTTAACTCCCGCACCCTTTTACCCGAACAGGCGGTAAATATGGCTAAAGAGTACCATTGCCAGGGAATAGCTTTTACCTATAACGAACCCACTGTCTGGTTTGAATATACCCTGGACTGTGCCCGTCTGGCCAAAAACAGCGGCTTGTATACCGTATATGTGACCAATGGTTATATGTCTACCCAGGCACTGGATACTATCGGCCCTTATTTAGATGCTTTCCGGGTGGATATAAAGGGTTTTAAGGCCGGTACTTATCAGAAATTATCCAAAATACAGCATTGGGAAAAAATATTGACTACTACCGAGAGGGCAAAAGCCCAGTGGGGTATGCACGTGGAAGTGGTAACAAATATTATTCCCGCATATAATGATGACCCTGAACAGCTTACCGGCATAGCCCGCTGGATAAAAACCCGTCTGGGAGAGCTTACTCCCTGGCACGTTACCCGCTTTTATCCCTGCCGGGATATGCAGAACACGCCCTCTACGCCGCTTGAGACTCTGGAAAAGGCGGTTGAAATAGGTAAGGGCGAAGGGCTGAAATACATATATCTGGGGAATGTCCCCGGACATAAAAGCGAGACCACCTGCTGCCCTGAGTGCGGACAGGCACTTATCCGCCGCAAAGGTTATGACAGCGAAATATGCGGTTTGGATAATGACCGATGCCGCCGTTGCCAGTCAAAGCTTTATATCCGGCTCTCTTCCCCGGCGGAAGGTGAATAATGTTAAGACCAGCGTCTGCAGCCGGACGTTATTATCCGGCCAGCAAAGAGAAAATCCGTTCGGTTATTGCCCCCATGGAAGTGAAAGGGGTGGCCAAGGAACGGTATTTGGGGGCGGTAATGCCCCATGCCGGTTATCCGTATTCGGGAGGGGTAGCCATGGCGGTAGCCTCCCGTTTGGACTTGCCTGAGACAGTTATCATACTTGGCCCCAGCCATACGGGCATAGGGGCGGAATATGCCATAATGGCTTCTGGCATCTGGCAGACGCCTATGGGAGAGGTGGAAATAGACTCAACTCTGGCACACTCTATTATGAAATACTGCCGCCATATAAAGGCAGACCCGTCTGCCCACCAGTATGAACATTCTATAGAAGTACAGCTGCCGATACTCCAGTACTTCAAGCCTGATATAAAAATAGTTCCTCTGACTGTCTCTTTCGGCAAGGCAGAAACACTGGCTGAAATAGGGCATGGCATTGCCAGTGCCCTCAGGGAAACCGGGCGGGAGGCGATAATAATTGCCTCCTCAGATATGACCCATTATGAATCCCAGGCAGATGCCCACCAAAAAGACAGCCTGGCGCTGGATGCTATTATAAAGCTGGATGCCGCCCAGATGCTGGAAAGAATACAGCAAAACCACATAACTATGTGCGGTTTTGCCCCGGTGGCGGCCATGCTTACCGCCGTAAAGGAAATGGGGGCTAAGCGGGCCAGAGTGGTGGCTTACCAGACCAGCGGTGATGTCACCCATCATCTGGACCAGGTAGTGGGGTATGCCGGGCTGGTTGTTGAACAAACTGAAGAATCCCCCCAGGTGGCACTGGCCAGAGCGGCGGTGGAGACTTTTGTCAGAGAGAAAAAGGTTATTACCCCATCAGCCGAAATATCCGCTGAGCTTACCGGAGAAGCCGGTGTCTTTGTTTCACTTAAGAAACTGGGAGAACTCCGGGGCTGCATAGGCACTTTTGAACCCCGTTTTGATAATATTGCAGACGAGATTGTCTCTAATGCCGTAAGTTCCTCAAGCAAAGACCCCCGCTTTGAACCTGTGTCAGAGTGGGAGCTGCCGTTTTTAAGTTACAGTGTTGATGTGCTGACCCCGCCCCAGGCGGTAGAGGATATGGGCAGTCTGGATGCTAAAAAGTACGGGGTGATAGTGGAAAGCGGCCACCTAAGGGGGCTGCTGCTGCCTGATTTGGAGGGGGTTGATACCCCGTCAGAACAGATAGCCATTTGCCGCCAGAAGGCTGGCATAGCCCCGGACGCCCCGGTCAGGCTTTACCGTTTTGAGGTGCAAAGGTATTATTAGCATTTTAGTACGGCGGGGGATATTTGCCGGGCGGGTACAAGTAAATTTGCCTGCCTTGTGGTACAATTTCCTTTGGTTTATTCTTGGTTTAGCTTATAAGCTGGAGGCAGACTAACATGGCATACGGAAGTGGTGCCGGGGCATACGCGGCCATCGCTCAGGCAACCAAGGCCTCAGGGGTTATAGTCCGCCTGGAGCCGCAGGAATTTTTGGCTGTGCTTAACCGGATAAAAGACCCGCTCATAGTTACCGCTAAGTCCGGCTGGCCGGTTTCCGGACACCAGTACCTTACCAGTTTCAAGGGGCTGGCTTTTTATACAAAATCTTCTTCTCCGTTGGTGCTGCCCGGCATGGCAGATATAATCACCGCCCAGAGTATTTGGATACCCTAATAGCAGGAGACTTATGTCAAAGGTAGATAACCGGCTTCTTTACGCCAGTGAGATATATTCGGAAGAACTGCGTTTCAAGGTTATGGAGATTATGGCCATTATTGAGGCGGCTGTGGGTTTGGGGGTGGTATCATTGCTGGGGTATTTAGCCATCAACCCGCCTACCCCAACTGATAGGGTGCCTTACTGGCTGATAATGCTTATGGCTCTGGTCATGCTGGGTGTGACACTGCTGGTTTACAATATGCGCAAAATGTTTATCAGCCTTTCTACCGAAGGTATTTATATACGTTTCGGTTATTTCAAGCGCTTTTTCCCCTGGCTGGATGTGGAATCGGCTGAAATAAACGGCCGCAACCGTGATTTTTACGGCGGCTATGGCGTGCGTATGACCTGGGATAAAAAGGGGCGGATACTGGTTTGTATCACTCCCAAAACGCCTACAGTTTCCATAAACCTGGTAAACAGCAAATACCGCAAGCTGGTTATTTCTACCAACCGTCCGGATGAGGTGCTTTTGATAGCCAGTAAACATGCCGGAAAGAATTATGGATCTTTTTGATGCCGGGGCTGAAAAACTGAAAAAAAGCCAGTCTCCGCTGGCTGCCAGAATGCGCCCGGAGGGGCTGTCTGAATTTGTGGGGCAGGATCACCTCATAGGTGAAGGCCGCGCCCTCAGACTGGCCATAGAGGGTGACAAAATACCCTCGCTCATTTTCTGGGGGCCGCCGGGTTCAGGCAAAACTACTCTGGCGAATATAATTGCCCGCCGTCTGGATGCCCATTTTTCGGCCCTGAGTGCCGTTTCAGCCGGGGTGGCGGACTTGCGGCGGGTAGTAGAGGAAGCCCGTGAACGCCTGAAATTTGAACGCAGGCGGACTATCCTTTTTATAGATGAAATCCACCGTTTCAACAAATCCCAGCAGGATGCCATTTTGCCCTATGTAGAGGATGGCACAGTGGTGCTTATCGGTGCCACTACTGAAAACCCCTCGTTTGAGGTGAATTCCGCCCTGCTTTCCCGCGCTCAGGTATATGTCTTAAATCCCCTTTCGGAGAAAGAAATATCGCTTATTCTCAAGCGTTCTTTGGAAGACCCAAGCGGTTTGGGGAATTACCATGCCAGACTGCTTGAGGAGGCCGAAAAGCATATCAGCAGTTTTGCTCAGGGTGATGCCCGTATTGCTTTAAATATACTGGAACTGGCGGTTATGACCACCCCGCCGGACAAAGACGGCTGGAGGGTAGTAGGCTTGCCTCAGGTTGAAGATGCCGCCCAGAAGAAAAGCCTGCGGTATGATAAAAGCGGTGAACAGCACTACGATTTGATTTCAGCCCTGCACAAAACTATGAGGGGCTCTGACCCGGATGCGGCTGTTTACTGGCTGGGCAGGATGCTGGAAGCGGGAGAAGACCCTTTATATATTGCCCGCCGGGTAATCCGTTTTGCCACCGAAGACGTGGGTCTGGCTGACCCGCAGGGGCTGGTGGTAGCTATGGCCGCCCAGCAGGCAGTCCATTTCTTGGGTATGCCCGAAGGCAAATTGGCACTGGCCGAAGCGGTTATTTATCTGGCTGCCTCACCCAAAAGCAATTCCGTATATACGGCTTATTCCAGTGTCCAGAAGGAAATAGCCCGAAACCCTCAGGCAGATGTGCCGCTCCACCTTCGCAATGCCCCAACCGGCCTTATGAAAGACCTGGGTTACGGCAAAGATTATAAATATGCCCATAACTATCAAAACCACTTTGTAAAGCAGCAAAATCTGCCCGAAGCTATCAAGAACAGCCGTTTTTATTTTCCGGGTAAACTGGGTTATGAACTTAATATCGTAAACAGGCTGCGTGCCTGGTGGGGAAATGCTAAAGCTGATACAACTACAGGAGAAAAACAGGATGACAGCTGAAAATGAATTTGCACCTCAGATAGCCCGTTTGCCGGGGGTAGATTTATCCTACCGGGAAGCAGGCAGCGGCCCGGCGCTGGTTTTTATGCACGCCGGCATTACTGACAGCCGTTCCTGGCATAACCAGCTCTGCGAATTTGCCAAAGACTATCATGTAATTGCGCCGGATATGCGCGGTTACGGTCAGAGTGTCATTACCGGTGATATTTTTAACTACTACCGTGACGTGCTGGAGTTGCTTCATCTTTTGCGGATAGATAAAGCGGTGCTTGCGGGTAACTCGGTAGGGGGTACGTATGCGCTGGATTTGGCTCTGCTCCACCCGGATATGGTTTCCGCCCTGGTGCTGGTAGACCCGTGTATGCGCGGTTACCGCAATACAGATGAAAAATTTTTAGACCTTGACCGCCAGCTGGAAGAGCTGATTTCGCTTGGACAGAAAACCAAAGCCATAGAGCTTTATCTGCAAATTTGGCTGGTCGGTAACGGCCGGACAGACGCAGATATAGACAAGGGTGTCTACCGGTTGTGCAAGAAAATGCTGGAAGAGAACTATCAGGCAATAGTTGGCGGTAAACGGGAACAAAGATTAAAACGCCCTGAGGCCGAAGACTATCTGAGCCTTAAAATACCTACGCTGGTACTGGTAGGTGAACATGATGTCCCTGATATGCATACCATCGGGGACAGATTTGTTAAGTCCATTCCGCGGGCGTCTTTCCAGGAAATAAAACAGGCCGGGCATTTGCCAGCTTTGGAAAAACCGGCGGCGTTTAACAGTTTGCTGCGGGAGTTTTTAGGGCAAAACGGTCTTTGACTTTTAAACATTTTGGCGGGTTGTACGTAAATCAAAAATTAGCGGCGGGCTATAGACCCGCCGCTTTCTTTGGTGAATATATAACGGTTTATGACTGGCTGATGTCTACAATCGGGGCGGCAGGTGCATTCTTCTTGACGGATTCAATCCCGTTAAGGGCATTGGCACGGGTAGTGTAACCTTCACCGGAATCCGCAATCGTCTGCCCGTTGCTGGCTATTAACCTCCAGCGGAATTCCCCTTTTTTGTCTGTGAAAAGCTCAAATTTAGATGCCATAAATGCCTCCTCAGAGTTATTTATTTAAACCATTATAAACAAATAAATATTGGTGAATAAATAAGTGTAAGTACTTATTTTAGAGTCTGATGGTACCTAAGTAGCTTTTTCGGGGATAGCCGTTATATCCTGAGTTCAGTCTGGCAGTATGCGTATTGGCTTCGGTTTGGTCTTATTCCTTCGGCGGATATTTAATTTATGTCTTGAGAGATTGTACTGTATGGCATATAATATAATGTTCAAAAATGGGTGACAGTCTGCCGGCGGAGTACTTGCTTATATAAGACAGGCAGTTACTCCGGGGTGTTGGCGGGTTTTCGTTTGGCGGCTGTTATTTAATACAAAGATTTCTAGGAGGATACATGGAACTCACACTTGGAGAAGCTACACGCTACGTTTTAAATGAGCAGTATGCTAAAGTGGCTGCAGGCATGTATACAGATGCATTTCATCTGAAAAACGGTGAAACATTTAATCCGGATACTGCAGCTGACAAAGCTAAATGGCTGAATGAGATTGAAGCTAAACTAAAGGAAATTCACTCAGCCAAAAAAGAATCTGGCACTTTCAGCCAGCCCCGCCACGAAATAGCCCAGGAAGCTTATGTGGAAACCAAGCTCTGGCTGGAAAAATTATTGGGCATCAAGGGTTATGAGGAAAAGAACAAGGGTTTCCACCTGGGGCTTGAGTTTAAAGATTCAGTTAAGTAATCCGGTTTTGTAGTACCTAAGAGGGCGGCAGTACGTACTGCCGCCCTCTTTTATATCCGCGGGGTAAAGCGCTTGTTTCTGACCGTCAGAAGTACTATCGGCGGGTTTTCCGCATAGCAAGGTAGGTAGCTTCCAGACGGGATAAATCCAGTTCCCCGCTGCGGGACATAAGGAATATATGGTCTTCTTTCATACCCAGCTTGACCATATCCAGGGCTATTTCGTCTGTATCACAGGTGACCACTTTTGAGAGCGGCAGTACGTGTTTGATAGCCCAGCCATGGCTGGTATGGGCGTCATGCAGTATATCAGTACCGACTGCTGTCAGGGTAATAGGCTTTAAGCGGCCTATACGGCAGACCAGACCGGCCAGTATGCCGTAATCAGACATATTTATCGCATGAATAATATCCGGTTTGAGAGACATCAGCGAAAGCTGAGCCTGAAAAAATGTCAGATAAGTAAGCGGGTATTTCACCGGGAATAGCAGATGGTGAAACCGGATTCCCTTATCCAGTGCCGTCCCGTCTTTTACCTGGTCATGGCTGAATATATGTACTTCATGTCCGCGTTTGGCAAAATAATTTGCCCATTTCAGGTTTAACTCATCAGCTGCACCGGCCAGCAGGCAAAGTTTCAGTTTTGTCTTGTTATCCAATTTATTACTCCAGTCTTTTGATGAACGCCATATTTTCTCATTTTAGCTCTAAATAATAAAGGCAAAATATTGGTGCGTATTCCCGTAATCTGCTTAGGGCAGGCACAGTCTGCCGGAATAACTTACATAATAAAAAATATATTTGCCGGGTTAAAGGGTATTTACTTTCTGTCAGCCGGGTGCTTAAACTTAGGGTGGAGGGGTAAAATAACCTGAAAGGATAGAGCTATGATGGATCTGGTTGATACCGCAGCGGCAAATGTGCGCCTTTCGTCCTTGTGCAAAGCAGTTACCCAGGTTGGGCTTATAGATATTCTTCGGGGAGGGCCTTTCACCATACTGGCACCTGACAACGATGCTTTTACCCAAATGCCAGAGGGTATGCTGGATTACCTGATGGGAAATGAGTCTGAATTAAAGTCTGTGCTGCTTTATCACATCATACCCGGCCGGCATACGGTAGAAGATTTGAGTAAACTCTATTCCACCAATACGGCTCTGGATAAGCCGGTGGAGATTTGGATTTCGGGCAAAACGCTGGCTGTAAATACCTCTCACGTTATCACCAAAGATATAGAGACCTCAAATGGTTTGATACACGTTATTGACAAAGTGTTACTTCCGCCCAAATAATATAGTTGTTCGGGTCTTACCGGGTGCATACGTAACCCGGCTTGAGGCAGAACAGACGGCAGTTAATCCGGAGGGGGTGACTGCCGTCCTTTTTTAATGCGGTATATATTTGCCTGAAATTATATAATCCGCTTTGAAAGGCCGCTTTTTTGGCCGCCGTGCCGTATTTTACATCTGTTTTAGCTGTGAAATTGCTTTAAAAAGCCTGTTTGCAGGCTAAATTTGACATTATTTATTGAATTGGGTTATTCTGTTGGCACTTCTTATTTCTCTGCTTCCCTGGTTCTCCAATAGGAGAAGGTTCCCGAATTTACCCCGGCATAGTTATCCATTAACTGTCTGAGTAAATCTTAAGGAGGTCGGAAAGCATGAGCAACTTTTCTCTTATTCTATTCTGCGGGTACTGATAACTTTTCAGTATACGCAGGGTGCCTCTGTCTGCTGTAATCACAGCACTTGACTGATTGGTAGTATATTTCTGGTTTGCCGAAAAATTCCGACAAATAGAAGGGGAGTAGTATTCTCTCATTTTATAGTTTAAAGGAATATAAACGGCAGAAACAGGTAAAATCCAGTCGGATTTGGAAACCGCAAAAGCAGGTCTTTTCCGCTAATATATACAAAGACCAGTAATATCAGGAGGTAATGAATGTACAAAAAGATCCTGGTTCCGTTGGACGGTTCAAAGGTTGCTGAAGGAGTATTACCTCATGCTAAGGCCTTAGCCTTTTCCGAGGGTAGCCAGATTCTGGGTAGTGTCAGAAATTTTGTGTATTCTCCAGAAGTACTCTGAAGTGATGATTGGACAACCAACTAAAATATTGATATACACGATTGTCCTTGTTGTTTTGATTATAGCAGCTGGTTCTCTCATCTG